>ERZ1027200.10-NODE-10-length-141970-cov-19.550019_pt1 | contig 141970 bp, 113 predicted proteins | sample MGYA00519271_ERZ1027200 | MGnify/ENA primary metagenome ERZ1027200 (study PRJEB26926, sample SAMN06164742) | human gut metagenome | biome: ENVO:00009003; feature: ENVO:2100002; material: ENVO:00002003 | host: Homo sapiens | place: USA | collected 2012 ...
AGTGGTGGATATTTAACCCTTTTAGTTATTATTAACTCATCTACGGTGTCAATACGAGCGATTTATTCTTTTTTTTCGGTGCAATTCGTTTCCGATATTTCACTTCTATTTGGGCTCAATGTCTAAGCCAATACAAAGGTACAATATTTTATCCGATATTGTTTGTTACTTATTGTTTTTTGGAAATAATTTTATTGTAGATATTATTACCTCCACAAAGGCTCTTGTTCCCAATTACGAGGGAAGCCCAACAAGCGAGTTTTCACTGATGGATGGCTTATCAAGAGTTGCTTGAAATCGGTAATGAATGTATTTTCAAGAACAATGGAGTTGAGCCAATACACAACACAGCATAATTGTGGATAAAGAGTTTGTTCTCGGAATGAGAAATCAGCAATCCATGTATTTGGCATACGTTCTGGCATCTTTGTTTTTACTGGAAAGACATGGTTGGACAGTCGTGAATGATGAGCACAACAATTACGAAGCACCGCAAGACACTCTAACCAGCTTCTCAAAAATTTGTGATGATTCAAACCGAACTCTCTTGCGACAGCATGTTTTGCCGTGGCATTTGAAAAATTGGAATAGAGCTTAGAGAGTGTTCCCATTGAGATAGCCTCCAATGTTTTCCATACAGGAGGCAGCTCTGGTTCGTTGTATTTGCGGAAATGCTCAGTAATAAAATCATCGTGTGAGCGTTCCACCTCTTTACGGATAACAGCTAAATTGGTAGCAAAACGAGCCTCATTGGTGGCAAAGTTTTCGTCCATAAACCAAAATGCTCCAAATTCAAGAGCAAAGTGCTTGATTATTTTTGTGCGAACAGCAACTTCAATCGTTTGAATGGCAGTAAAGAGCAAAGCCCTAAGTTGCTTATCAAAGGAATACAGGTCGATAATATCTGCAAAACGACAACCTTCTCTAAATTGATGCGTAGTGTGGTCAGCTTCAAAATGTCGCCAATAACCAGCAAGACGAAAATAGCTTATGATGTCAAGGGCTTTAACAGCTCGCTCAACATCATCAATAAGCAAACCTCTTTCTTTGAGAATATCAATTTGTTGTTCCGTGGTTATGGCTCGATTTGTATACCTGACTCCCATAAATAAAAATGTCCCGCTGGGTACGCTAATCTTACGGGAAGCGAGCGGGATTTGTTGGTGCAAAGGTAATTAATTATTTCTAACCTACCAAACAATAGAGCAAATATCAAACAGATATTTTTATCTTACCGCTTCTTTTTCAAATGTTTTTCCGTAATTCTGTACTCGGATTTGGGTAACCATTTCCATGCATTTGAAAATAAAGAAGCGTTATGCTACTCTTGTAAGTGCGAAGCTTGAGAAACTAAACACAAAATCAACAAGAATAGGCATGGTAGTTCCCACGTTATAGCGTGGGCTGCTTTACCATATCTGTTGATTTAGGTTTTCTCAGGACCTGCACTTTAAAATGTGGTTATTGGCAGTGTCACACTTCTTTTTTAGGAGAAAGTGTTACGACAAAAAGAAAAAAGTCAATAGATCTAGCAGCTCAATCCGGGGCAGCTAACGAAGTTGTGTCTAGATATGGATCGGCCTCAAAAGAACATTTAGTATCCTATTCTGGTGTTGACTCACAGTACATAAATGGGATTAAAATTTGGAATAAATAAATCGGGTGTCTTTCTGCAAAGAAAAAGAGTCGTTCCGATGCGTTTCCAGGGCTCACAAGGCTCAAGGCTCACTTATGCGGTATTTTAAACCTTGGTAGATGTGTAAGTATTTGCTTTACAGTCTGTTTGGTGGGACAAAACGTGCGGGTTGAATATTATTCTTTGGTCTTTGGAAAGTTCAGGATTGTCTTGACTTTGTCTGTCGTTTTATAGAATTTGTGTTTGCTTTGACCAGGCTTGTTTTTTGCCGGGTTTTATTCATAATGGCCGGATCAATGGATATGGGCACATTCGGATTTTTCACGATGCCCGGAATGACCAAGTGATGATGTCAATAGAAGTTTCTTTTATTTATACATTTTTCTTTCCGGTAAATGTCGGATGCGTTCGTGTATGTCTGGGGCTCATTATATTATTCATTTTATTTTTTAGAATATAGTCTTGTCCCCTTCTTTTTATTGTAATTAATTAAAAATCAGTGCGTTATTAGGTTTCTTGAAGCTTGTTTTGGGCTTAAATACCGCCTAAGTGAGCCTTTGAGCCCTGAGCCTTGGAAAGCTTGGTGAAAAGACCTTGTAATTCCTTTCAAAAGACCTGTTCTTTGTATAAAAAGACCTTGACGTTTTTTTAAAAGAACCTTGTCTTTGACGCCAAACATCAGGACCTTTTTTTTAAATGTCTGGATCTTTTTCAAAAACAACAAGACCTTTTTTCAAAAGGAACGGGTACAAACGGACGGCCGGTCCGTCTCTTTTCCCAGATAGTGTAATAATTATGAAGAAACTGTTTATTTTACTTGTGTGCCTGTTGCCTGTGTTGGCACAAGCTCAAATGGAAACCTCTGTAGCCGGATTCATCCCTTTATCCGGTAGCGGAAGAATAGTATATAATTTCAATCCCGGATGGCGCTTTCATCGTGGAGACATAAAAGGCGCGGAAGCCGTACGTTTTGATGATACATCCTGGCAGGTAGTGTCTGTTCCGCATACTGTGGAACTGATGCCTGCCGAGGCAAGCGGTTGCCGTAACTATCAGGGTGTGGCATGGTACCGGAAACATTTTGTGATTCCTCAAGATATGAAAGGAAAAGAGGTGTCGCTTCATTTTGAGGGAGCTATGGGAAAACAGGTGATTTATTTAAATGGCAAGAGGGTGCAAGAGCACTTGGGAGGATACCTTCCTTTCACTGTGCAACTGACGGAACAGGGGGTACAGCCCGGAGACAGTTGCTTGCTGGCAGTGATGACGGATAATAGTGATGATAAGAATTTTCCTCCGGGAAAACGTCAATATACCTTGGATTTCGCTTATCATGGAGGAATTTACCGGGATGTGTGGATGATAGGAAAATCAAGTGTAGCTATTACAGATGCCTTGGAGGCCGATAAGGTGGCCGGAGGCGGAGTTTTTGTGCATTTTGACAATATAAGCGGGAAAAAAGCGGAAGTGTATGTGGATACGGAAGTGCATAACAGTGGAAAGCGGACGCGTACCGTAGCCGTGGAGACGGTTTTGGTGGATGCCGGCGATGTTCCCGTAAAACGGGTTTCGCAACAGGTGAAGCTGCAAGCAGGGGAATCGAAGACGGTGCGGCAACGGTTTGCAGTTCGCAATCCTAAGTTATGGTCTCCTGACTCGCCTTATTTGTATAGGATACAATCTCGTGTCAAAGCCGGACATGAAGTGTTGGATGGGGGAGTGACACGTGTGGGGATCCGCAAAGCGGAATTTAAAGGTAAGGATGGCTTTTGGTTGAATGGCAAGCCTTTTGGTCAATTGGTCGGCGCGAACCGTCATCAGGATTTTGCATACGTGGGTAATGCGCTGCCCAACAGCCAGCAATGGAGGGATGCCAAACGCTTGCGTGATGCAGGATGTACCATTATCCGTGTAGCTCATTATCCGCAAGATCCGGCATTCATGGATGCTTGCGACGAAATGGGGCTGTTTGTTATTGTGGCTACTCCGGGATGGCAATATTGGAATAAAAATCCGGAGTTCGCAAAGTTGGTACATCGGAATACCCGTGAGATGATACGCCGGGACCGCAATCATCCCAGTGTGCTGATGTGGGAGCCTATTTTGAATGAAACGCCTTATCCGCGCGATTTCGCACTGGAGGCGTTACGGATTACATGGGAGGAGTTTCCTTATCCCGGACGTCCTGTAGCGGCAGCCGATGTTCATTCGAAAGGAGTGGCGGAAAACTATGATGTGGTGTACGGATGGCCGGGAGATGATGAGAAGGCAGACCGTCCGGAACAATGTATTTTTACTCGTGAGTTTGGCGAGAATGTGGATGACTGGTATGCACATAATAATAATAACCGTGCCAGCCGTAGCTGGGGGGAACGCCCGTTGCTGGTGCAGGCACTGTCATTATCAAAGAGTTATGATGAAATGTACCGCACTACAGGGCAGTTTGTCGGTGGGGCGCAATGGCATCCTTTTGACCATCAGCGGGGGTATCATCCCGATCCGTATTTCGGGGGCATTTATGATGCGTTCCGTCAGCCTAAATACGCTTATTATGCTTTTCGCAGCCAGTCTGCCGCGACATTGAAGCATCCTGTGGCGGAATGTGGCCCTATGGTGTTTATCGCCCATGAGATGTCTCCTTTCTCGGATGCCGATGTGGTGGTGTTCAGTAATTGTGACTCGGTTCGTCTCTCTGTCTATGACGGTACTGAGAGCCGGACGCTTCCGGTTGTTCATGCGCAGGGACACATGCCTAATGCCCCGGTGATATTCAAGGATGTATGGGATTTCTGGGAAGCACGCGAGTATAGTTATAAGCAAAAAAACTGGCAGAAAGTAAATATGGTGGCAGAAGGAATTATAGACGGTAAAGTGGTTTGCACCTATAAGCGGATGCCGTCACGCCGCAGCACGAAGTTGCGTATGTATGTGGATACGGAAGGAAAGCAATTGGTGGCAGACGGTTCGGATTTTATCGTAGTAGTGGCCGAAGTGACGGATGATAGCGGTAATGTGCGCCGTCTGGCAAAAGAAAATATCGTATTTACTGTAGAAGGTGAAGGACGAGTTATAGGGGATGCCTCTATCAATGCCAATCCGCGCACGGTGGAGTTTGGCTCTGCTCCCGTATTGATCCGTTCTACCCGCAAGCCCGGCAAAATAAAGGTGAAGGCCCATGTGCAGTTTGAAGGAACGAATGCACCGGTTGCTACGGAAATAGAATTAGAAAGTATTCCGTCAGAACTGCCTTTCTGTTATACGGAGGAGGAGACGGATGCCCAATCAGCCGGAGCAGGACTGGCCGGAAGCCCTGTTAGAACAGAAAGAATGGCGGGGAAAGTTGTGCTGACAGAAGAGGAAAGGCAAAAAGTATTGATGGAGGTGGAGAGACAGCAAACTGAATTCGGTACGGAGAAGTAATATAGATAGAACGCGGACTTATCTCGTTCCAATCTAACCAATAATTGGTATTTAACTAATTTCAATTTAAGTACCAACGGATTTTTTCTTATCTTTGATCTCGGTTTGAAGAAAACTAAATACTTATGAAGAAATATATACTTATTATACTTTGTTGCCTGACAAGCTTTCCTCTGTGGTCATATAATGTGAATATGATTGTGGAACATTATTCTGTAGATCAAGGGCTTCCTAATAATACGGTAAACTGTACCTTGAAAGACAGAGATGGCTTTATCTGGTTCGGAACCTGGTATGGCTTATGTTGTTTCGATGGAGTGAAGTTTAAAACATTCAATAAACAGGAGCACGATTCGGATGTGCCGCCACGTAAGATCCAGCGCATAGTCGAGGATAAAAACGGGTATATATGGGTAAAGACCATTGACCGTAAGTTGTATGTCTTCAATAAAGTGACCGAATGTTTTCATGCTGTTTATGATGACATGAAGAACTATTCGGAGAATATTCAGGTGATAAAATTACAAAATACGGCCGAGGGGGATGTGTTGTTGCTGACCAAAGATAAAAATCTGTTGTTGGCCGGGGTAGATGAAAAGGGGCAGGTAACTATCAAGATTCTGTTCGACTCTCGGGACGAGATAAACAAGCATGATTATACACTGAAACACCATGTCCTGTGCGAAACGGAGGAATATATCAGTTGGATAGGAACTGATTATAAGGTGTCTGCCGTGCATAAAGGAGCGGAATTGGCATCCCGGCCTGCCGATTTCATAACCAGTAAGATTAATTCCGGTGACAAGGATAGTTTTACCAGTTTCTTTGAGGATGGCAGGAAGGTATGGGTCGGAGATCGTGCGGGTATTTTTTACAGTATCGATGTAAGGACCGGTTTGGTAAACCGGTATGTACTTTCCGAAATAAAAGGTGCGATCAGCAATTTGCTGGTTACTCCGGCAGGTTATGTCTATCTCAGTGTGGCCGGACAAGGTACATACGAATATGATTTGGCCGAGCGCAGGTTGCAAAAGATAAATACTGAAATGAATGACGCTATGGTTACTCATGCATTCATAGACCAGTATGATAAAATATGGTTTCACGAAAATGAGAAGGCGCTGATTTATTATGATCCGTTGAACCATACCGCAAAACGGTTTCCGTTTACCATGTTCGGCAAGATAACCACCCTGTATTCGGAAGATGCCGGTGAAAGAGGGCTTTTTTTCCTGTCTCCGGCAGGAGAGGCCTGGTTGTTCGACAGGGAACATGCGGAGATGGTTTATATTAATAAGTTGAAACAACTTTCTAATGATAGGGCAAATCAGCAGTTTTATCATCTGATGTTGGATAATGACGGGGTATTGTGGCTTTCCTCTGCCGATGAAGGGGTGTATTGCATGAATTTCCCCAAGAAGCAATTCAATCTGCTTTCGTTGTCTCCGCAATCAGCCGGGCAGGAAAATTATACGATAGGGGTAAGAGCCCTTTTCCAATCAAAAAGTGGCGATATCTGGGTGGGCACCCGTTGGCAGAGTGTGTATCGGATGGATCGGAACGGTGTAACCAAACATGTTTTTTCGACAGGTGACGAGCACATAGGTAATGTATATCACATCATGGAAGACGACAAGGGAAACCTTTGGTTCTCTACCAAAGGCGACGGATTGGTGAAGGCTGTTCCTGATGAGAAAGCGGCAGGTGGTTTCCGTTTTAAACGCTATCTGCATAATTTGTCTGATTTGTCGTCAATCAGCGGGAATGATGTGTATTTCACTTATCAGGATGAAAAGAAACGTATCTGGGTGGGTACTTTGGACGGAGGATTGAATCTGCTTTGTGAGGAAAATGGGGAAGTCACTTTTAAGAATAAATATAACGGATTCAAGAACTATCCTACGTATGGCCTTTATATGGAAGTGAGAAATATGATAGAGGATAATGACGGGCGTATGTGGGTAGGTACGATGGACGGGCTGATGTCTTTTAAAAACAACTTTGCCTCAGTGGAGCAGATTGATTTTGAAACCTACCGTGGTGCCAACCGGGTAAATTATGCCGATAGCGATGTGTACGCGCTTTATAAAGACGAGTTCTCTCAGATATGGGTATGCGTGTTTGGTGGAGGATTGAGCAAATTGTCGGGATATGATGAGGAAACGCATAAGCTTTCATTTAAATCGTATGGCTGGGAAGACGGATTGAATAATGATGTGGTGATGTCTATTATAGAAGATGATAACGGTTTCCTTTGGCTTGCTACGGAAAAAGGACTCTCTTGTTTTGACAGGGCGACAAGCCAGGTGCGTAACTATGACAAATATGATGGCTTTCCTCCGGTTGTGATGGAAGAAAACACCGCACTGAAAACGCTGGACGGAGAACTTTGGCTGGGGTGTAAAGAGGGTATCCTGACCTTTTCTCCCGATAAATTGGAAACGAAAAAGGTCGATTATAATACATTCATTGTAGGATGTCAGATATCAAACCGGGATATACGCAGCTATACGGAACATCCCATTATTGACCGGTCCATTACCTATACAGACCGGATTACATTGAATCATAACCAGTCCATGTTTACTTTAGAGTTTGCGGCGTTGAACTATAATAATCAGAACCGTGTGTCTTACAAATATATTTTGGAAGGATATGAAAAAGAATGGCACTATAACGGGAAGAACCGTATAGCTTCCTATACCAATGTTCCTCCCGGTAAGTATCTTTTCAGAGTACAGACACTGGATGAGGCAAATCCCGGTTTGGAGTCTTTCCGTGAGTTGACCGTTGTCATTCTGCCGCCTTGGTGGGCCAGTTGGTGGGCGTATGTTATCTATATGATTATAGCCGTAGCCTTATTGCTGGTGGCTATAAAATTATCTCTTTTCATGATTAAGGTGAAGAATGATGTGTATATCGAACAAAAATTGTCCGAATTGAAAATCAAGTTCTTTACCAATATCTCGCATGAGTTGCGTACTCCGCTGACTCTGATCCAAGGGCCTATTCAGGAACTGAGAGAAAAGGAGAAACTATCTCAGAAAGGAATGCAATATGTGGATCTGATGGAAAAGAATACCAAACAGATGCTGCAACTGGTCAATCAGATATTGGATTTCCGTAAAATACAGAACGGCAAGATGCGTCTGCATGTGTCGTTGTTCAACCTGAATGAGATGGTAGACTCTTTTGAGAAAGAATTCAGGGTGATGGCCGAAGAAAATGAAGTCAGCTTCACGTTCCAGCTGGCCGGTGAGGATATCATGGTATGGGCGGATAAGGAGAAAGTGGCTATCGTGATCCGCAACATCATCTCCAATGCGTTCAAGTTCACTCCTGCCGGGGGAAATATTTATGTCACGATGGGAGTGTCGGATGATGACAGGCATTGTTATGTACGGGTGGAAGATAGCGGTGTGGGGATTCCCCAAAGCAAGCTTTCCGAAATCTTCGAGCGTTTCTCGCAGGCTGACAATGCACGTGGCGCTTATTATCAGGGAACGGGCATCGGATTGGCTTTGTCTAAGGAAATTATCAGTCTGCATCATGGGGAAATCTATGCAGAGAGTCCTGAAGGGAAGGGAGCGGTCTTTACCATTGAATTGCAACTGGGTAAGGAGCATTACAAACCGTCGGAAGTCGATTTCTATATGGGCGGGGAAACGGTGAGTGTTCCTGAGGCTGAATCTGTTTCTGCCTCTGCCGGCAAGGAAAGCGAGGAGGAGAAAGAACAGCCTGTCGATTCGTCTTTGCCTACCGTGCTGATTGTAGAAGATAATAAGGATTTATGCAATATGTTGAAGCTGCAATTGGAAGATAAATTCAATATTTATATGGCCAATGATGGTGTGGAGGGGCTGAAGAAAGTACATCTTTATCATCCCGACATGGTAGTCACCGACCAGATGATGCCGAATATGGATGGAATAGAGATGTTGCAACGCATCCGTAAAGATTTCCAGATCAGTCATATTCCGGTGATTATCCTGACGGCGAAAGGTAATGATGAAGCGAAGACCAAAGCGATAAGCATGGGAGCGAATGCCTATATCATCAAACCTTTCAGCAAAGACTATCTGGTAGCACGTATCGAACAGTTGCTGAATGAACGTAAATTGTTCCGTGAACGTGTATGGCAGCAGCCCGAAGAACATAAGGAGGAACAGGATACATACGAACAGTTCCTGGTGAAGAAAGATGTGCAGTTCATTGAAAAGATTCATCAGGTTATAGAAGAGAATCTGGATAATAGTGATTTTAATATAGATACTATAGCATCGACTATCGGGCTGAGCCGCTCGGCTTTCTTTAAGAAGTTAAAGAGCCTGACCGGGTTTGCTCCGGTGGATTTAGTGAAAGAGATTCGTCTGAATAAATCAATAGAGTTGATTAAAAACTCGGATATGAGTATTTCAGAAATAGCTTTTGCCGTGGGCTTCAAGGATTCCGGTTATTTCAGTAAATGTTTTCGTAAGAAATATGATCAGACTCCGAGGGAATATATGAATGAATGGCGTAAAGGTTGATTTCTTGACCTTATAAAGCAGGAATCCCGTAAACAGATGTAGGCGAGCGTCGTGTTTGCGGGATTGTCTTATTTGTTTGCTAAGTTATTTTTGGACTTTATTAAGATTTAGTGATTACATACTTTTTTGTGATTCGTCTTAATTCTAAACAATAACTAGATTACGATGAATGTGAAAAAAATTATCAGTTTAATCATGCTCCTGTTTATGTTACTGCCTTTGGGAGCACAGAATTCAGAGGGAAAACAATGCTATAAAATAGCTGCGTGTGACTGGATGATGCTAAAGCGTCAGAAGATCGGTTCTTTTCAATTGATGAAGGAACTAGGAGGTGATGGCATAGAAATGGACATGGGAGGCTTGGGAAAACGGGATACTTTTGATAATAAGTTCCACCAGCCCCATTTCTGTAAATTATTTAAAGAAACAGCACAGGAACAGCATATTGAAGTCCCTTCTGTGGCGATGTCCGGATTCTTTGGACAATCTTTCTTGACTCATCATAATTATAAAGCTTTAGTGCAGGATTGTTTGAATACGATGAAGGTGATGGGGGCCCAAGTAGCTTTCCTTCCATTAGGCGGCATAAAAGAGGACTGGACAGTAGCGGGTGATGCACGTCAGGAGTTGGTAAGCCGTTTGCACGAAGTGGGAGAAATGGCAGTGAAAGATGGAGTAGTGATAGGTATCCGTACTCCTTTGGACGCCGGAGGGGATATAAAACTGTTGAAAGAAATTAATTCGAAAGGTATAAAGATTTATTATAGTTTTCAAAATGCGTTGGAAAATGGACGCGACCTCTGTAAAGAGTTGAAAAAATTGGGAAAGGATCGGATTTGTCAGATACATTGTACGGATACAGACGGGGTTACTCTTCCTTATAATACCCGTCTGGATATGAATGCCGTAAAGCATACCCTTGATAAGATGGGGTGGAGCGGATGGCTGGTCATTGAACGGTCACGGAATAAGGATGAAGTCCGGAATGTAAAGAAAAACTTCGGGACGAATGTCGCTTATCTGAAACAGATATTTCAACAAGAAAAATAAGATAATATTTTAATTTTAAAAATGATTCTATGAAGAAAGAAAATGCATTTCTTCAGAAGCTGGACAAGATTGGCAACTTGACACAAGTGGTCTGTCTCAGTCTGTTTCTGACAGGAGTTTCTGTTCAGGGAGTATCCGCTGAGACAGGATTTCCTATATCCCAGTCGGTGCAACAGACTAAAACTGTCACCGGACAGGTGGTTGATGAAACTGGTGAACCGGTGATTGGTGCCAGTGTGGTGGTGGAAGGAACTACAAACGGTACCATTACTGATTTTGACGGAAGATTTGCTTTGCAAGTCCCTTCGGGCAAGAAGGTTGTCATTTCATTTGTGGGGTATGTGCCGCAAACGATTGCTCCGAAACAAGGAAAAGACTTTAGAGTGGTGCTGAAGGAAGATTCCAAAATGCTGGACGAAGTGGTTGTAGTCGGTTACGGTACTCAGAAAGCAAAAGATGTGACAGGATCTATCGGGGTTATTACTCCTTCGGAAATTTCAGATTTGCCGGTGTCGAATTTGGGTGCTGCGCTAGCGGGACAGATACCTGGTTTGAGTATCAGTGGTGGTGACAGCCGTCCGGGTGAAGGGGCAACTATGTCTATTCGTCAATCTTTCTCGTATTCTAAAGATGGTGGTAGTACTAATCCGATGGTCATAATCGATGATGTGATTCAGATAGATGCCAACAGCGGTCTTCCGACATTAGAAACTTTCAATGCCCTTGATCCTTCTGAAATTGAAAGTATTTCAGTCCTTCGTGATGCCAGTGCTGCCATTTACGGTTCCCGTGCTTCGCAAGGTGCTATTATTGTAAAGACCAAACGAGGTAAATCAGGAGCTCCCAAAATCAATTATTCAGGTAAATTCGGATTTAATGATGCAGTGGGACATCCTAAAACCTTAAAAGGAGCAGCTTATGGACGTTTTGCCAATTCCTTTAATTTGGCCAATAATAAGATAAGTATGGATCCGGATGGAAACTGGATGAATAAAATTTATAATGAAGCGGAACTGGCCGAGATGGATGGCTTGAATTACAATTGGCTGGATGAAGCCTGGTCCGGCGCTTTTACAATGAACCATTCGGTCAATGTAAGTGGCGGTAGCGAGAAAGCTACTTATTTTGCGGGTGCTTCTTACTATACTCAGGGGGCGAATCTTGGAAAACAGGATTATAATAGATGGAACTTCCGTGCAGGTGTGGATATCAAATTGACTTCCGATTTGAAATTTTCTGCAACCATAGCGGGTAACCAGCAGGAAACCACATCGAGTTTTACCAAAGGTTTAAGCAATTTGAACGGTTATGGGGGAACTAAGCCCGGTGAATCCGGTGATTATTTGGTTCTTGCTCATATGCCGAATTATTTGCCATGGGAGATAACATTGGATGATGGTAATACCTATTATACATCTCCTTTGTTGAATAGTTACTCGAGTGCGGGTAATGCAACATCGGGCAATAAAATGAGTACATGGAATTATTTTGCTATGGAGAATAATGACGGTTCTTATTCCACGAATGATAATTTCAGTTATGATGCCAACTTCTCCGTCACTTATGCCGTTCCGTTTATCAAAGGTCTTTCATTCAAGGGAAGCTATGCGTTGAAGCGTAGTGCCAGTGATAGTGAGCAGGCATTTATGCCATTTACGTTGGCTTATCTGAAAGCAAGCGATGCATTGACACCCGGAAATCGTTTTTATAGCGATCATCCGTCTGTTTCCGATTATCAATTAAAAGAATTTACGGGAAGCACTCGTGTGGTATATTCAGACCAGATGGCTAAAAACGAGCAATTGAACTTCTATGTGAATTATGAAGGAAAGTTTGGCAAGCATAGCATTGCCGCCATGGCTGCAGTGGAAAAAATGCAGGCTTATATGCATTCCAAGCGGATGTTGTTTAATAACCCTGACCCGGATGGTTATTTGGGTACTTCGCCAAGTGCGGGAGCGATGGATACAGGTAATTCTATTACATATAAATACAAACAGGGATCTTTGTCTTATTTAGGTCGTGTAAGCTATAATTATGCCGATAAGTATTTGTTCCAATTCCTATTCCGTAGCGATGCTTCCACTAAATTTGCTCCGGCCAATTATTGGGGCTTCTTCCCGGGTGTTTCCGTGGGGTGGGTAGCTTCGGAAGAAGAGTTTATGAAGAAGTTGCTGCCGTCATGGTTTGAATACATGAAAGTACGTTTCTCATGGGGACGTACCGGTAAAGATAATATCAAAGCATGGGGATGGAAGCAACTCTATTCATTGGATCCTAGTAGAGGATATGGATTCGGTTCTAACGGTGGTATCCTGCAAACGGGTATCAAGCCGGGAGCGACTCCTAATCCTGATGCGCATTGGGATAATACCGATAAATTTAATCTTGGTTTTGATTTGCGTTTCCTCAATAACCGTTTAAGTGCGACTGTGGATGTGTACTATGATATAAACTCTGACATCTTGAATCAGAATATCGGTGGTATCATAGGTACTCCTATTTTTGCAGGAGGTGCTTTGACAGAAGTGAACTTTGGGCGTATTGATGCTTTTGGTAGTGAATTCTCTTTGAATTGGCGCGATAAAATAGATCAGGTGAAATATAATATCGGAGTGAATTTTGGATTTAATGGCAACAGGGTAAGAGAATGGCCCCAGTCTGCTCCGAGTTATATACAGGAAAATTCTGTAAGAGAGGGTGCTTCTACTATATTCCCTACATACGGGTATAAAGTATGGAGAGGTACAAGTTCCGGAGATGGTATTTTACGGAACAGTGATGATATTGAGAATTATTGGAACTATTTATCGGCCAATGCAGAAGCCGCAGGCACTTCTCCGGAATATTTGGGCGTAAAAGATGCCAGTCAGTTAAAACCGGGTATGTTGGCTTATCAGGATTTGGGTGGCGTATTGAATGAGGATGGTACGCAGTCGGGGCCCGACGGACGTATTGCCAAGACCCAGGATTATGCCAAACTGAATAAGAGTGGAAAGACATATGGTTTTACCACCAAACTGGGGGCGGAATGGAAAGGTATCAGCTTTAATATGATGATTGCCACTTCATGGGGTGGTTATCGCCAGATTGACGTCAATAAAATCACAACATCCAGTGGGGATATGCTTTGGACACCGGACTCATTCTGGGAAGATATGTTTGATGAAAGAAATAATACGACGGGGAAATATCCTAATTTAGGTTTAGACAACAGAATATCAGGATCAGTAATTGCACCGTCTGATTTTTGGTCTATCAGTACGTTCCGTTGCTATATCCGTAACTTAAGTATCGGTTATACGCTGCCTAAGGCATGGTTGTCACCTTTAAAGATCCAGTCGGCTAAATTAAGTCTGACAGGTAATAATCTATGGGATTTCTATAACCCGTATCCCGATCATTATCGTAATATGTATTGTGGAACAACTTCATTGTATCCTACATTGAGAACGTGGTCGTTGGGAGTAAATGTATCATTCTAAAATTAAAAAGAATCATTGATATGAAAAAGCGCATATTATATACTGTGTTATTGGCAGCCGGATTGGCATTTAGCAGTTGCAGTGACCAGTTCTTGCAGGATATGAATCCGTATGACAGTTATTCACCGGAAAAGACTTTCGGCATCGAATCTAATTTGGACTTATATATTCAGAATGTGTATTATAACTATTTTTATAAGTCGGGTATGACCCCTCCACAGTCATACGGCTTGTCCGGTAACTGGAATGACTATTCAACTTATACGGAGGAGAAATGGGGTATCGAGAAGAAATTTGACGCTTCCAGAAGTTTGAAAAAAGCTACGGACTGTGAAACTTATTTTGGCAGTAATCTGGCTACGAATATAAAGAATGATCCATATAGCCGTATCCGCAGTTGCAATGAAATTCTGGAAGGAGTTGATAAATATGGTCAGGACTTGTCGGAAGCTGCCATAAAAAAAGCGAAAGGACAGGCTTATTTCTTCCGTGCCATGCAGTTGTTTGATTTGGTACGTGTATACGGAGCTGTTCCTGTGGTAAATAAAGTGCTTATGGCGGCCGACCGTGAGGGAGCTAAAGATTATAATCGTGAAAGTGTGGAAACATGTGTCAACCAGATCTTGAGTGATTTAAAAGAGGCTGCGAATCTGCTTCCCACTCGTAAAGAATGGGGAAGTGACCAGTATGGACGGTTGACCAAGGAAGCTGCATTGGCATACAGAAGCCGCGTGGCGCTGGTATTTGCAAGCCCTATCTTTAATGCAGATTGGAATAATACAGGCAGTAAACGCTGGAAAGATGCGTTGGATATTACTCTAGAAGCACAGGCTTTCTTGAGCAGCGAAGGTTATGGTTTGTATGGCAATTCCGCCAAAGACTGGAATGAAATGTTCTACAAATTTGATAATCAGGAATGTAAGGAGGTGATTATGGTCAAACTGTTGGCTAGCTCTACCTCTAAAAATGATGAACATAGTGGATGGCAGAAAACAATCCGCTTGAAAACAATGGGTGGCAGTGGTTCCGGTTATCATGTTCCTATGGGTATGTTGGATATTTTCCCGATGGCGGATGGTTCCAAAGCTGTAAATGATGACGGTGAGGCGATAAACGGGTACGACCGTTCTTTATTCTTCAAGAATCGTGATCCGCGTTTCTATTACACGTTTACTTTCTCCGGAGCGAAATGGGGATATGATCAGGATGCAGATGCCGTAGTTTGGAATTATCGTTGGAGTGAAACGAAAGAAGATGGTTCTCAGTTGCATTATTACACGGAAAATGAAGGCAGCAGTCCGGCGATAGTACGTAAAATGTCCGATCCGGCTGAAAATAGTGCAAACACATATCAATGGGATGGCACTGATGTATACGAATATCGTTATGCTGAATTGTTGTTGAACCTTGCAGAATGTTATGCAGCTACGGGGGATATAAGTAATTCAGTGAAAACAATTGGTGAAATTCGTGCCCGTGTAGGTATTCCTGCATCCAATAATTATGGCTTGGGAACGATTACCGATAAGAATGAAGCTATTAAGGCTTGTCTGCGTGAGCGTCAGGTGGAATTAGCTTATGAGGGTAAGCGTTATTGGGATTTATGGCGTTGGATGCTGTATAATGATGATGCAAGTGATAACAATACTACCTGTACTACCTTGGGTATTGAGCCGTTAAATGGTACTGCCCGTGTGGGTAAATATTTACAAGTGAAGGATTATGACGGAAAGGCAGATCCTCTTGTTTCTGTCATTGCTGATTTTGAGCCTGTAGATGTGGATAATGCGGCAGACTTACAAGCCGAAATGAATAGGTTGGGAGAGTTCTGGAGCCAGCACTTTGTTTTACAGGATAGAGAAACTCCGGTAGATAATGTGAATGGTCAGGAAGCAGTAATTTCATGGCAGGAAAACTATTATCTGTCCGGTCTGCCCTCTAATGTATTGAATATGAATCCGTGGTTGGAACAATCAAAAGGATGGTTGGATTATTATGAATCAGAAGGCACATTGGATGCTAGGAAATAATTTAATACGATAGTTTTATATCTGCTAGTTTATTATGACAGATACAAGCATTTTTGAGTACATATCCCCGAAAAGTGCGTCTTGAAAAAGATAATTGTTAAGAAAAAGAGAACGGAATATAAATTCCAACTTACTTATAGCACAGATATAATTTTTTAAGAATAAAGTATGAAAAGAAAAATGTTTTTAGGACTGTGTATGGCTACTTTTATTGCTCCAGTGGCAATGGCCCAGTATCCCCAGTTGACTGAGGAAGCGAAGCAAGCCTACCAGAAAATGATGAGTGAAGAACGTCGCCGCTCTGACGAAGCCTGGGCAAAAGCATTGTCTGTTGTACAGAAAGAAGCGAGAGAAGGTCGTCCGTATATTTCGTGGGCTTCCCGTCCATACGATTTGCCGCAGGCACGAATTCCTGCTTTCCCCGGTGCTGAAGGAGGAGGTATGTACAGTTTCGGCGGTCGTGGCGGTAAGGTGATTACCGTGACTAATTTGAATGACCGTGGTCCCGGTTCTTTCCGTGAGGCTTGTGAGACAGGTGGAGCACGTATCATTGTCTTCAATGTTTCAGGTATTATTAAATTGGAATCTCCCATTATCGTCCGGGCTCCATATGTCACTATTGCAGGACAGACAGCTCCGGGTGACGGGGTATGTATTGCCGGAGAGTCTTTTTGGGTAAATACGCATGATGTAGTGGTACGCCATATGCGTTTCCGCCGCGGCGAAACAAAGGTATGGCATCGTGACGATTCTTTCGGAGGCAACCCGATTGGAAATATCATGATTGACCATTGCTCTTGTACTTGGGGATTGGATGAGAACATTTCTTTCTATCGCCATATGTACGACCCCAGCGAAGGACAATATGAATCAAAAGATCTGAAACTGCCTACCGTAAATGTTACCATACAGAATACTATCTCGGCAAAAGCGCTGGATACTTACAATCATGCATTCGGCAGCACTTTAGGTGGTGAGAATTGTGCATTTATGCGTAACCTGTGGGCAAGTAATTCGGGACGTAATCCTTCCGTCGGTTGGAATGGTGTTTTCAATTTTGTAAACAATGTGGTGTTCAACTGGGTACATCGCTCTTCGGACGGTGGCGATTATACCGCTATGTTCAATATGATAAACAACTATTATAAACCGGGACCGGCCACTCCGAAAGATACTCCTGTGGGGCATCGCATCCTGAAACCCGAAGCGGGACGAAGCAAATTGGATCATAAAGTGTATGGCCGTGTTTATGCTGATGGTAATATTATGGAAGGCTATCCTGCCATTACAGAGGACAACTGGGCAGGTGGTATCCAGATTGAAACTCAGCCGAATACAGATGGATATACGGAGAATATGCGTAGCAACCGTCCTTTTGAAATGCCGTACATCCGCATTACTTCTGCACATGATGCATACGATTTTGTACTGAAAAATGCAGGTGCCAACATTCCTTGCCGTGATATTGTGGATGAACGTATTGTAGAGGAAGTGAGAACAGGCGTTCCTTATTATGATAAGAAGATGGCCAAGGATGCTAACGGTGATTTGACCGGGCTGGCTCCTAAATCAATGGGAGAAGACGGACAGTTTAAATATCGCCGCTTGCCGAAAGATTCTTATAAACAGGGTATCATCACCGATATCCGCCAGATGGGGGGATATCCGGAATACAAAGGCACTCCGTATGTGGATACGGATGGTGACGGTATGCCCGATGAATGGGAAAAGGCAAATGGCTTGAATCCTAATGATCCTTCGGATGCTAATAAGGACTGTACCGGTGACGGCTATACAAATATTGAGAAATATATTAATGGTATCAGCACTAGAAATTGTATTGACTGGTCTGATTTGAGAAACAATTATGATACATTGGCTTCTAAAGGAAAGTTGATGTAATAAACGGAGGAAAGAAGACAGGATATGATACAAAAGTCAGGTATAATGTTTCTGTTGCTCATGGCGGTAGTCATTACCGCCGGAGCAGTGGATTTGGACCGTGAAGGCCGCGATCCGGCTTACGTGGAATCTATTGTGAAACGTTCGCAGAAGATTGTAGATAAACTGGAGTTGACAGATACCGTTGCCGCCCGTGAAGTGACAACTATCATAGCCAACCGTTATTTTAAACTGAATGACATATACGAAACGCGCGATGCCAAAGTGAAGCTGGCAAAAGAAACCCTGACGGGCGATGCGAAACAAGAAGCCGTTAAAGCTGCCGAAGCTGAAAAGGATGCGGCGCTTTACCGTACTCATTTCGCTTTCCCGGCCGATCTTTCGCTCTATTTGGATGCCAAGCAGATAGATGCAGTGAAAGATGGCATGACTTATGGTGTGGTAATGGTAACTTATAAAGCTACGGTTGACATGATTCCTACCTTGAAAGAAGAAGAGAAAGCGCAGATTATGGCATGGCTTGTTGAAGCCCGTGAATTTGCCATGGATGCTGAAAATTCAAATAAGAAACATGCTGCTTTCGGCAAATACAAAGGCCGGATTAATAATTACCTCTCTAAGCGGGGATATGATTTAGTGAAAGAACGTAAGGCTTGGTATGAACGTATCAAGGCACGTGGAGGAAAGATATAAATTAATGTTTATTGAAAAGCGGAAAAGGAGCTTGCCCGGTGAAACGGTGTCAAGCTCTTTTTTTATGTGCGGATAGAGAGTACAACAGGCTTTCTGTTCCGTCTTTGATATAGAAATACTCGCAATGTGTGTTTGAATCATGTTAAAAGCAGGGTGTTATGTTACGAAGTTATAGAAAAAATAATAATTTAGCGACCAAATGAATCAACTAAAGAAACTATTTGCAGTGGCAGCATTGACTGCATGTGTGTTGCCTGTGGCGGCACAGTATCCTGTAATTCCTGATTCGGTAAAAATCAGAGGAGAAGAACAACAAAAGGAAATAGACCGGAAATCGGATGAGGCATGGGCGAAAGCATTACCTGTAGTAATGTCCGAGGCTGCTCAAGGACGTCCTTATAAACCATGGGCATCCAAACCGGAGGATTTAATAAAGAGCAACATACCTGCCTTTCCCGGGGCAGAAGGGGGAGGGGCCTATACTCCCGGTGGACGTGGAGGAAAAGTAATTGTGGTCAATTCGCTGGCCGACAGTGGGCCCGGAACATTGCGTGAGGCATGTGAGACCGGTGGCGCGCGTATTGTTGTGTTCAATGTTTCGGGCGTTATCCGGCTGAAAACTCCTATAAACGTCCGTGCTCCGTATATCACTATTGCAGGTCAGACAGCTCCGGGGGATGGGGTTTGTGTAACAGGAGCCTCTTTCCTGCTTGATACGCATGATATTATTATCCGCCATATGCGTTTCCGTCGGGGGGCGCAGGATGTGTTCTTCCGGGATGATGCTTTGGGAGGTAACTGTGTGGGTAATGTTATTATCGATCACTGCTCTGCCAGTTGGGGACTGGATGAAAACATGTCTGTTTACCGCCATGTATACAATCGCGATTCCACAGGGCATGGTCTGAAGCTTCCTACTGTCAACATAACTATTCAGAACTCTATTTTTTCGGAAGCTTTGGATTGTTACAATCATGCTTTCGGGGCGACTATAGGTGGGCATAACAGTATGTTTTGCCGTAACTTGTTCGCATCCAATATCAGCCGTAACTGTTCCATTGGCATGAATGAGGATTTTAATCTGGTAAACAATGTGACTTTTAATTGGTGGAACCGTTCTGTTGACGGGGGAGATGAAACCAGCCGTTTGAATATTATTAATAATTATTTTAAACCGGGGCCTATCACTCCGAAAGATAAGCCGATTGCCCACCGGATTGTGAAACCCGAATCAAGTCGTGACAAGAAGAAACCGGATACATTTGGTAAAGCGTATGTAGCCGGAAATGTAGTGGAAGGTAATGCGCGTGTGACAAAGAATAATTGGGATGGCGGCGTGCAGGTGTACGATATGCCGGACGCAGGGAAGTTTACAGATCAAATTCGTGTAAACGAGCCTTTCTCAATGCCCCATGTGACTATTATGGATGCCAAAACTGCCTATAATTATGTATTGGAAAATGCCGGGGCTACTTTCCCTAAAAGGGATGCGGTGGATGCCCGTGTGATGAAGACGGTGAAGACAGGGAAAGCTATTTACGTGAAAGACGCTCCTGAATTCGTTAGTACTTATGTAAAAAGACGTCTTCCTGTTGACTCTTATAAACAAGGTATCATTACAGATCCCCGTCAGGTAGGTGGCTTGCCCGAATATAAAGGTACGCCTGTGGTTGATACGGATGGTGATGGTATGCCGGATGTCTGGGAGGTGAGATACGGACTCAATCCTAATGATCCGGGTGATGCGGTGAAAGATTGTAATGGCGACGGGTATACCAATATTGAAAAATACATTAATGGCATAGATCCTGCAAAGAAAGTGGATTGGACGGATATAAAGAACAATCATGATACTTTGGCAAAACGTAAAAGTTTGATGTAAAATGAATTATAAGTTATTATTATTTGGATTTTTAAGTTTGGGGTTTGCGCGGATTTCTGCGCAAACCTTTCCTTTACAGGTGAAGGAAGAAAAACTGACTTATGTGACTGATGAACGCGGAAACCGTATTCTAGATTATTCTTCTTGCGGTTACCGTAACTCGGAATACCCTATACCTGATGTGGCGAATGCCGTTTTTGTTTCATGGAAGCCTGGGGATAATTCCTCTCGTATTCAGCGCGCCATTGACTATGTATCTTCATTGGCTTTGGATAAAAATGGTTTTCGTGGGGCTGTTTTGCTGGATAAAGGAACTTTTGAATTGAATGAGAGCTTGCGTATTTCTGTGTCGGGAGTCGTGCTGCGCGGCAGTGACAGGGAACAGACCGTATTGTTGAAAAAGGGAGTGGACAGAGGAGCTTTGCTTTATATTGAAGGGCGGAATGATTTGGCTGTTACGGATACCTTGGATGTGTTGACATCATACGTTCCTGTAAATACTTGTACTTTTCAGGTAACCAATAATGTACAGCTGGTTTCCGGAGAGCGGGTCCGGATTGTCCGCCCCTCTACGAAAGAATGGATTGCTTCTGTCGGTTGTGATATTTTTGGCGGAGGTATTTCCGCTTTGGGCTGGAAAGAAGGAGAGATGGATTTGGTTTGGGATAGGTCGGTAAGTAAGGCGGATGGAAACCAATTGACTTTGGATGCTCCTTTGACAATGGCTTTGGATAATAAATGGGGAACTGTCAAAGTGTTACGTTATAGTTGGCCGGGCAGAATCGCAGAAGCAGGTTTGGAGAATCTGACATTGGCTTCTGACTATGATAAGAAGTATCCTAAAGATGAGGATCATTGCTGGACGGGGGTATCTATAGAAAATGCCGAAAACTGTTGGGTGCGCAGGGTAAATTTTAAGCACTTTGCAGGAAGTGCTGTGATTGTACAGCGTACCGGCTCTAAAACAACTGTAGAAGATTGTGTATCCACAGAACCTGTTTCAGAGATAGGTGGAATGCGTCGCAGTACATTTTATACTATGGGGCAGCAGACACTTTTTCAGCGTTGTTATTCTAAACAGGGTATTCATGATTTCTCAGCCGGATTTTGTGCGGCAGGTCCGAATGCTTTTGTACAGTGTGATTCGGAAGAGTCGTTAGGATTCAGCGGTTCTATTGATTCCTGGGCTTGCGGGTTATTATTTGATGTGGTAAACATTGATGGCCATGATTTGGTGTTTAAGAATTTGGGACAGGATAAAAATGGTGCCGGTTGGAATACAGGCAACAGTCTTTTCTGGCAATGTACAGCTGCCGGGATAGAGTGTTATTCACCGGCAAGAGATGCGGTAAACCGTGCATACGGTTGTTGGGCGCAATTCTCGGGTGACGGCCAATGGGCGGAATCAAATAATCACGTACATCCCCGCAGCTTGTTTTATGCACAGTTGGCGGCACGTTTGAATAAAGATTGTTCTGACCAGGCACGTATTCTTCCCAGGGCTACCAACGCAACCAGCAGTCCTACCGTAGAAGCGGCAATGGAGATGGCAAAGGAAGCTTATACTCCCCGTCTTACTATGCAAAAATGGATTGAGGAAGCACCTTATACAGCCAGTGTGTCTTCCGGAAAACTGAAATCTTTAGAAGATTTGAAGTTCAAGACACCTATATATAAGGAAAAAGAGGATCATCTGTTTGCCATTATTAATGGACGTATGCAGGTGGATGGCCGGTTACTGGTAGGCGGCAGGCAGGAGGTTCCTTGGTGGAATGGGAAACTGAGGACCAGCTTCTTGTCTAAAGCCAAGCCACATGTTACCCGTTTCGTGCCGGGACGCGAAGGACTTGGGCTGACGGATAGAATTGATTCTACGGTGAATTATATGGTGAAGAATCAGATTTTGGTTTTAGATCATAATTACGGTTTGTGGTATGAGCGTCGTCGTGACGATCATGAGCGTGTCCGTCGCCGTGATGGAGATGTGTGGGGGCCATTCTACGAACAACCGTTTGCCCGCAGTGGAGAAGGTACTGCTTGGGAAGGATTGAGCAAGTATGATTTGAACCGTCCCAATGCATGGTATTGGAACCGGTTGAAGCAGTTTGCCGAAAAAGGGGCGGAGAAAGGTCTTTTGCTTTTCCATGAGAATTACTTCCAGCATAATATCTTGGAGGCGGGAGCACATTGGGTAGACTGTCCTTGGCGGTCGGCCAATAATATCAATCAGACCGATATGCCTGAACCTGTTCCTTTTGCCGGTGACAAACGTATCTTTGTAGCGGATATGTTTTATGATATCAGTCATCCGGTACGTCGTGAGTTTCATAGAAAGTATATTCGCCAATGCTTGGATAATTTTGCCGATGATGCAAATGTGGTACAACTGATCAGTGCGGAGTTTACCGGTCCGTTGCATTTTGTACAATTCTGGCTGGATGTGATAGGAGAGTGGGAGAAAGAAACCGGTAAGAAAGCGACCGTGGCGTTAAGTGCGACAAAGGATGTTCAAGATGCCATTCTGAATGATACGCAGCGTGCGAAATTAGTTGACATTATTGATATTCGTTACTGGCACTATAAAGTGGATGGTCTTTATGCTCCCGAAGGTGGAAAGAACCTGGCTCCCCGTCAGCATGCCCGTAAAATGAAAGTAGGTAAGGTTACTTTTGATGAAGCTTATCGGGCGGTGAGTGAATATCGTAAGAAGTTCCCGGAAAAAGCGGTTACTTACTATGCGCAGAATTATCCGGATATGGCTTGGGCTGTCTTCATGGCAAGTGGCTCTTGCTCGGTTGTTCCGGTTGCCGATGAAAGCTTTTTAACTGATGCGGCTGCTATGGATATGGAGGATACTGGTACAAATAAGTATCAGAAACTGGTAAAATCTGGTATTGGAAGTATCATTTATTCCCATTCTGCAACAGATATTCCTGTTCATTTATCACCTGGGAAATACATATTGAAGTCTGTTGATCCGAAGACCGGAGCAATAACGGTGATTGCTAAACGATTGAATATTAAAGATATATATATGCTTAAAGCAGAGGAAAACAAAGATTGTATTTATTGGTTTCATAGAATTTAGTACATGGAAGGAGAACCGGACTTATTTTGGTTCTCCTTTTTAATGAAAATCTGTATTATTTAGCATATATGTTTTTCAGCAGGTTATCTGTTTTTTCGGTCCAATAATCAAATATTACCTAAAAAAGTAGCGTATCCTCCCTAGTTTTGCATCATCATCAAAACAACCTATAATTAGTATACTGTGATGGAACAAAACTTAAATGATAAGACAGCTTGCTTGGTAACCGCTTTCCAATCGGGAGATGTAAGTGCATTCTCTACATTATATGATATGCATATTAATCTTCTATTTAATTATGGATGTAAGTTAACTACTGACAAAGAATTGTTGAAGGACTGCATTCATGATGTCTTTGTAAAATTGTATACAAAGAAGGCTGAATTGGGTATCATTGACAACTTCAAATCATACCTCCTCATTTCCTTGAAAAACAAGTTATGTGATGAACTTCGCAGACGGATGTTCATGTCGGAAACGGCTGTTGAGGAACTGAATCCCGTTGCAGCAGGTGATGATGTAGAACATCAATATTTGGAAAAGGAAAAAAGTTGTTTTGAAAATATAAAAGTAAAACATTTGTTGGCTCAATTATCTCCGCGCCAACGTGAGGCACTTACCTTATATTATATAGAAGAGAAGAAATATGAAGATATTTGTACCATTATGGATATGAATTACCAGTCGGTACGAAATTTGATGCATAGAGGTATTACAAGATTAAGGGAATTGGTAGGATAATATTTTAAGTTTTCAGGTGAGTACAACTTTGAACCACTATCCGTCATAATGAAAAATGATTGTAACGTGGATACAAAAAAGATGTATAGCAAGGTAGAAGACTTTTTGAAGGATGACGACTTTATCAAGTATGTTCTGGATGATGCTCCTGAATCAGCTTTTCATTGGGATAAGCTTTTAAAGGAGCACGCAGAACTGCTGAAAGTATTTGAAGAGGCCAAGAATGTATTATTGGTTTCTGATGAAGCAATGGAAGTAATGACTTTATCTGAAGAAAGAAAACTAAAACATCGTATTTTTACTACATTAGAGATAAATAATATGGATTATTAATTAATTTGTTAACCATAGAAAAATGAGAAAAGACATGAAGAAATGTCCTAAGCCGTTGGGTTACGGAATCAGACGAACACCTGTTGTGTTAGGATTATCAGCTGCATTATGTATGCCGGCTGCTTTTTCGTATGCAAATGTGGGTGGTAGAATGGATAGTGAGTCGGTGCAGTCTGTTTTGCAAACGCATACAGTTAAAGGTACAATAGTGGATGAAACAGGAGAACCGTTGATTGGTGTGTCCGTGATAGTGAAAGGACAAGCTACTGTTGGAACGATTACTGATTTCGATGGAAATTTCGTTTTAGATATTCCTACAGGTAAGGGGATGCTTGAGGTATCGTATATCGGTTATAAAACTCAGACTGTGACCATAGGTAAGAACACCCAGATCACTATTAAGATGGAACCGGATACTCAGGCTTTGGAAGAAGTGGTAGTTATTGGTTATGGTGCTGTTAAGAAACGGGATTTGACTGGCGCTGTTTCTTCCGTTAAAAATGAGGATATAACTTTGACACCTGCTACTAATCCTATGCAAGCACTTCAAGGACGTGTTGCAGGGTTGGATATAACTCAGGCCTCAGGGCAACCGGGTGAAGGGCCTAAATTGCAATTGCGTGGAACTCGTTCATTTACAGCTAGCGGTGATCCTATGTTTATTATTGATGGTATGCCGGGTGATTATTCTACATTGAATCCTAATGATATTGAGTCTATTGAAGTTTTGAAAGATGCTTCTTCGACAGCTGTTTATGGTGCGGCAGGTGCCAATGGTGTTATTATAATTACTACTAAAAGTGGTAAAGCAGGAAAAATTAATATCAATTTGAATGCCTATGTCGGTTTCAACGGATGGGCCACGGTTCCTGAGATGCGTAGTGGTGACGTTATATCAATGTACTTCGTGAAGCAAACCAAATTGCCGGAACATATTCTACGGATGAGGCATTATTTTCTTCCCCCGAAGCTTATAAGGCACATTTGAACGGACAATATATAGACTGGGCTGATGAACTGTTGCAGACTGGCGTTACACAAAATTATAGCTTGTCGGTTTCAGGAGGTACGGAAAAAACAAAAGCATATTTCTCTTTAAACTTCTCAGATGAGCAGGGACAATTTACAGGTGATGATTATAAAGTATATTCTACCAATATGCGTATTGACCATGAAATAAAAAAATGGTTAAGTGTTGGTGTGAATATGCAAGGATCTTATGTCTATAGAAATAAAGCATATTCCAGATTTATTAATTCATTAGTGTCTGTTCCTTTGGGAACCGTTTACAATGAAGATGGAAGTATCAATGTAACTCCGGTTCCGGGTGATGGAAATACTATTAATTTATTATTGAATCAAGATAAAAGTGTATACCGTGATAACAATCAAAATTTCAAGCTGTTTTTAAATCCTTATATTGAGATTCGTCCCTTTAAAGGAATGACTATCCAGTCACGGTTGAACGCTAGTTTAGGGTACGATAAAAAGAATTATTTCCAAGGTATCGGTTCCTATCAATATTATGCATCAGATGGTCCTAATGCTTCTGGTACTTCTGCTAGTGTTTATGCCCAGATTGATCAGAACAGAAGCTATAATTATAAATGGGAAAACATTTTCACTTATAATTTTAATATCAAGAAAGACCATGAATTTACTGTAACAGCAGTTACCTCATGGAATCATAATCAAACGGATAAGTCTTGGCAAAAGCAGGATAATATAAAGAATAATTCGTACTTATGGCATAACATGGATGGTACGGGAATTGTTTATTCCAATTATACTATGTCTAAAGGGCTAGGTTTGGTAGGACGTATCAATTATTCGTATTTAGGTAAGTATTTATTCTCTGCATCGGTTCGTCAAGATGGATCTTCAAGACTGGCAAAAGGTAATAAATGGAGTACTTTCCCAGCCGTGTCTTTAGGATGGAGAATATCGGACGAGAAATTTATGCAAGGGACCAGTAACTGGATGAATAATTTGAAACTGCGTTTGGGTTATGGTGTGACTGGTGCAGCATCTATTGATCCCTATTCTTCTGTTGCGACTGTAGAATTGGATGGATATTATAGTTTGGGCGGTCAAAAAACAAACAGCTATAAATTTTCAGAGAATGTAGCGAATGCTGATTTGACTTGGGAAAGATCTCATAACTGGAATATTGGTTTGGATGCATCTTTCTTCAATAACCGTATTGATTTAAGTGCCGATTATTATATAACAAATACGGATGGTGTAATTTGGAAGCAGAATTTGCCGGTTGTCAATGGTGCGTACAATGCTTCTAAGTTATATTATATGAGCAAGAACATTGCAAAGACACAGAATCATGGTTTGGAATTAACATTGAATACACGTAATATTGTTAATAAAGAATTTACATGGACTTCTGCTTTGACTTTCACTTTGAATAATGAAAAAGTAAAATCATTGATAGGCGGTACGGCAGACCATGTTAAGAATGAAGACTATTACTTGTCTATAGGTTATCCTGTAAATTCATTCTATGCTCCAAAAATTGATGGTATGTGGCAGTTGGGTGAAGAAACAGATGCAGCAGCATTTGGCTGTGCTCCTGGTGATATTAAAATCAATGTGCCAGGAATGATTAAGGAAGCCGATGGTAAGTTCTATAAAGTAGGGGATGATGGTCAGCCTTTGACTGACAAGAATGGAGATATTATCTATTATACTAAAGATAATAAATATACTTATAGTGACGCTGATTCGCAAGTATTAGGTCACAATGCTCCCAAATGGACGATGGGTTTCCAAAATTCATTCACATACAAGAATTTTGATTTGACTATTTATGCCTATTTCCGTTGGGGACAGATGATTAATTATGAAATGTTAGGTTGGTATGATTCAACAGGTAAGGGTAATTTCCCTACTTATTTTAACTATTGGACGGAATCTAATCCTTCAAATGATTTCCCGGCATTAAATGCTAATCGTGAAACGAAAAGTTATATAGGATATGGTAGTTTGAATTATGTAGATGGTTCATTCTTTAAAATAAAGAATATTACTTTAGGATATACCTTCCCGGAACGTTTGTTGAAAAATGCCGGCATCAGCAAATGCCGTTTATATGCTACTATTACTAACCCATTGACCGTTGCTAAAAGTCATTTGTTGAAAGATTATGATCCTGAAATGAATGGTGCTTTGAAGTATCCATTATCCAAGCAACTGGTATTTGGTGTGAATGTTTCATTCTAACAAAAACATTAAAGACAAAAGACAATGAAAAGATCATTATATAACATGGCTTTAGCCATTTGCACAGCAGCAGCTATGTACTCATGTTCTTTGGATGAATATAATCCTAGCGATACATCTGGAGAAGGAGAGTTGAAAACTGTAGAAGGCTTGAAAAATTTGGGTACTTATTGCTATTCTCCACTTTATGACCAAATGTTTTCTGCTTCCGATTATTTGGCTGTAGCGGAAACCGGTACAGATTTATGGCTTACCCAAAATAATAAAACAACATTGCAGCAATTGTTCTATTATGAAGGGTTGACTACTAGTACTAATGCTACAGACAAACTGTTTTCTCAAGCTTATGCTTGTATTAATACTTGTAATGCAGTGATAAATCGTGCAGCAGATGTAACTGAGGGAGATAAGAATGTACTGAAAGTTGTAGTAGCTGAAGCAAAGTGTTTGCGTGCTTATTATTATTTGGTACTTGTGACCAATTATGGCAATGTGACGTTAGTAACTACAGAGTCAACAGATACCAAAATAATGAATCCCACTCGCTCGTCACAGGAGGAAATTTACAATCTTATTATAACTGATTTGCAAGAAGCTGCTGCTGACTTGAATACAACTCCTATGGATGGTAATTATGCCCGGGTAACAAAGAAAGCTGCTTTAGGTTTGTTGGCTAGAGCTTATGCGCAGGGAGCAGGTGAAGGTTTAAGCGAAAATGGTGTTTCTTATTGGCAGCGTGCGAAAGAAGTTGCAGAAGACTTGATTGCCAATATGGCTTCTTATAATGCATATTTGTATGATGATGTTGAAGATGTATGGGCACAAAGTAATAATCGTAACAATAAAGAAGCTTTGTTTATAGCTTCGGGACCCCAGGCAGGAACTGATGCTTTTACATATGGTTCGTATGGAGCGAATAAATTATTTACTTTCACATTCTGTGATCCTAATAAATTGAGTGATATTTATCCTGTGGGCAGTAAGCAAAATTACTTCTATGGTCGTGTGAATAATAATTATTATGCGCCTTCTAAATATTTAGTGGACTGTTTTGATGCACGTTATGATAAACGTTGGGAAAACTCATTTACAACAGCTTTTTCTCTGTTCTCCATGGTACAGGCTGGATGGCGCACATACGATGATAAGAATGCAACAATTACATTAACTGAAGATTTGTGCACTAAGTATGGTATTGATTCTAAATTTGTAGGAAAGAAGATATATCCATATGTTGATGTTAATGCTATTAATCTAGGTTCTAATGGTGGTAATCAATATGTTGCCAGTGTATGGCCTAAAGGAGAATATTCTGGTGATGTCAATAAATTGGTTAAAGTGAAGAATCCTTATGTGAATCCTTATCCATTAGCAGAGGATGAAGATCGTTTTATCGTTTATTTATCAAAAGAGTATTTGAGTGATGCTGAAAAAGCAAAGCGAGGATATATTTGTGTGAACATTGATGATTTGTTTGCAGCAGATGGTAAATACAAGGAAACATTTATTGATGCCCAGCAGACAAATACCTATACTTTATTTCCTTCATTGAATAAGTTTAATTTTAATTTCGAGGGAGGTTTTTATGGAAGTAATTTGCAATGCAAAACTGGTGACATGTTTATTATGCGTATGGCTGAAGTGTATCTGATTGCGGCTGAAGCGGAAGAACGTTTGGGAAATGGTGCAAAAGCAGCTGAGTATTTGAATGTTCTTCGTAAGCGTGCTTGTCGTAATGAAGCTGATTTCGAAGCTAATATGAAATTGACTACTGCTACAGAGGATGATGTGTTGGATGAATATGCTCGTGAATTGTGTGGTGAGTTTACCCGTTGGGCTTTACTGAAACGACATAAAGCTTTTGAAACTCGATTGCCTAAATATAATCCTCGTGCTGCCGTAAATTTTAGCCAAAAGAATTATTTACGTCCTATCTCATATACATTCTTAAATCAGATAGAGAACTCTGCTGAATACGGTACTAATGGTTATTAATATAATTTTTTGATAGTGACATAAAAGGGGGATATTTCCATTTCGGAAAATCCTCCTTTTTTATTTGTTAATATGATGAGGTCTTTGGTCTTTTGATTATCGGGATGTTCTGTCTTTTCGTATATAAAGATTGGAGGTGGTTTCTATGTAATCCTTTTATGTTCTTATAAATAATCGGAGCATGGCTTTGAATTGAAGCCTCACAGTAACACTACGGTAGATATAAATTGTGCACGAATGGGAGTTGGAGGGAGATAATTCGTGGGGCTACCTGTATTAGAATCTTATCGGCTAAAATCAGGTATTTATAAATTTAAGTTTGCGATTCAGTTAAAAATAAATACTAAATGAAAGAAATTATACTTTTGTTTTAACGTATTTTTATGATTGAGTTTGGGTACAGGGGCTTTTTACATGCGTCATTTAAATAGATATAATAAAATAAACTTTTGTTGACTATTATAATAGAAATAAAAAGCATGAAAAAAAGTCCGAAACAAAATTGGGAAAGTAATATCAGACGTACTCCCATTATTTTAGGGTTATCGGCAGCATTATGTATGCCGTCTGCATTTTCTTATGCAAATGCAAGTGACCCTGTTGCCGGTGAATTGGTTCAGTCTGTCCAGCAAGGACGTACTGTTACAGGTAAAATCATAGATGACACAGGGGAGCCGTTAATTGGTGTATCCGTACTGGTGAAAGGTACAACGGTGGGTACGATTACCGACTTTGACGGTAATTATTCTTTGGAAGTTCCTTCAGGTAAGCATATTCTCGTCATATCTTATATAGGATATAAAACGCAGGATATAACGGTAGGAAAAAGCAATCAGCTGAACATTAAAATGGAGGCCGATACGCAGGCTTTGGATGAAGTGGTCGTTGTGGGTTATGGCGTGATGAAGAAACGTGACCTTACAGGTTCTATTGCTTCAGTGAAGGCGGCTGATATTGTAAAATCACCGGCATCTAATGCCATGGAAGCATTGCAGGGGCAGGTTCCGGGTTTGGATATTGTACGTAATTCAGGTAAGGCTACTTCGGGTGTAACCATTAATATCCGTGGACAGCGTTCACTGTCCGATGTGAAAGATGAGTTTGGTAACAATGTTGCCAATGCTCCGCTGTTTATCATTGATGGTATGCAGGGAGGTGATTTCTCGGATATTGCTCCGGCTGATATTGAATCTATCGAAGTGCTGAAAGATGCTTCTTCTACGGCAATTTATGGTTCGCAAGGTGCTAATGGGGTAATCATTATCACCACCAAGAAAGGTGCGCAAGGTAAAACAAAGTTTTCTTATAATGGTTATTTTGGTGTAAACGGGTGGGCGCAATATCCTGATATGCTGAGTGGGGAAGACTATATGCAGGTGCGTCGTGAAGCTGCTCGTACTGGCGGTCAGTGGAATTCTACCGCCGATGACCAGAAACTTTTCACTGTGGAGGAATGGCAGGCCATTCAGAACGGTGAGTGGACTGACTGGATAGATGAGGTGCTTCATACAGGGCTTGTTCAAAGCCATCAGGTTACAGCTTCGGGCGGTACGGAAAAGACAACCGCGATGTTGTCTGCCGGATATTATCAGGAAAAGGGTTCTTTCAAAAATGATAAAATGGATAAGTACAACTTGCGTATGAACATTGAGCACAAGTTGGGCAAGACCGTGAAAGTAGGAGCGACCACACAGATCACTCATTATGCACAGGATGAGCGTGCCGAGAATGTGTTATGGCGTGCTGCTACTAATGCACCTCTTGGTAAAGCATACGATGAAGACGGTAAAGTGGTGGAATATCCATTAGGAAAGAATGGACAGGTGAGTCCGTTGGTGGATGAGGCATCTGAAGTGGCTGCAAGACATCATGTGCTGAAAACCAATTTGATAGCCAATGGGTATCTGGATTTTACCCCTATTGAAGGATTGACTTTCCGTTCTAATTTAGGAACCAATTATGCTTTTTATCGTAAGCAGGATTTTGAAGGGGCCGGTTCTATTGACCGTTTGGGACAGAATTCAACGTCACTGTCCAAAATCAAATCTTCCGAAAAGAGTTTTGTGAATTGGGATAATATTATCAGTTATAACAAAACCGTCAAAGATCATACTTTTGGTGCCACTGCATTGACTTCGTGGACACAATCCAAATATACATCGGTGAATGCACAAGGTGAAGGCCAGTTGGTTGATTCTTATTTATGGCATAATCTGGGAGCCAATGATAAAAGCTCTTATGTAATCGGATCGGATTATATACAGCATCAGACTTTCTCGTATGCTTTGCGCTTCAACTATAGTTATAAAGGCCGCTATATGTTGACGGTTTCCAATCGTTGGGATGGTGACTCACGTTTGTCTAAAGGCAATAAATGGGCAAGTTTCCCTTCAGTAGCTGCTGCATGGCGCATTAGTGATGAAGCATTCTTGAAGAATGTGGAAGCCCTTAGCAACTTGAAGTTGCGCTTAAGTTGGGGTAAGACAGGTAACTCGGGTATCATGGCTTACGGAACTCAGTCGGGCTTGACTCCGAAAACAAACTCTGCTTTCCAGGATAATGGCTATACCTATTATATATACAATGAATATGTGGGTAATGAGAATGTAGGCTGGGAGATGTCCAATACCTGGGATCTAGGTTTTGATATCGGTTTGTTCAATAACCGTATTTCGGCTGTTGTCGATTTATACCAGACAAAGACTACTGATATCCTGTTGCCCCGTACTTTGCCTACTTCCATGGGTGGTAGTAACGCAACTCCGTTCAAGATGTATCAAAATATCGGTGCAACCATGAACCGTGGTATTGAAGTATCGGTAAATACCGTCAATGTGGATAACAAAAACTTTAAGTGGAACTCCACCCTTACCTTTGCTGCCAATCATGAGGAAATTACCGATTTGATTGATGGTAAGGATATCATTGGCGCCGAATCATCCATTACCAGTAGTTTGCTGATTGGCCGTCCTTTGCGTTCCTATCATTATTTTATCAATCAGGGAATATGGCAGGAAAATGAAGCAGAGGAAGCTGCCAAATATTTTAAAGATGCAAAGAAGACACAGTCTTTTAAGCCGGGTGATATAAAATTGCAGGATTTGGATGGCAACTTTATTATTGATGATAATGACAGGACTTATCTCGGCAGCCAGTCTCCAAAATGGACGGGAGGACTCAATAATAACTTTAGTTATAAGAATTTCGATCTGAATGTATATATTATAGCTCGTTGGGGACAGATGATTGACTATGAACTGGCAGGTGCTTACGATCCTCAGGGAAAAGGAAACTTCCCCGCATATTTGAACTATTGGACACCGGAAAACCCGTCAAATGATTTTCCGCGTCCGGCTCAGACCAATTTCTATAACTATCTGGGATACGAGTCTTTGAATTACATTGACGGTTCTTATTGGAAGATCAAGACTGTATCACTGGGTTATACATTCCCCAAATCGTTGACTTCCAAATTGGGTGTGTCCAAACTTCGTGCATATGTCACTGCCAATAACCTCTTCTCTTTTGCCAAGAATCATTTGATTCAGGATTACGATGCAGAACGCGGAGGATCGGCTAAAGCTCCGTTGCAGCGTCAGTTTATATTTGGTTTGAATCTTGATTTCTAACAGATAAAAAAGAAATAACTATCATGAAATACAATAAGAAATATCTATTTGCAGCATGTGCCGCCCTGTTGTTGGGCATGCAATCATGTGATTTGGAGGAATACAATCCTGCCGGAAGTACCCCGGATAATGTGTACAAAGAACAGGCCGGTTTTGAGGCCCTTGTCAATTCGGCTTATGCTTTTTGGGGCGGTCAGTTTTATGGACGTGAAGATTTTGTGTTATTACTGAACGGTGGTGGCGACCTTTGGATCAATATTGCCAATTGCGGTTATGGCCGTCAGATGTCCAAATATGAAGAATTGACAGCTTCGGTTGGTCAGATTAAGAATACGTGGAATCGTCTGTATGAAATTATAAACGACTGTAATGCCGGTTTGGAACGGATTGACCAAGTGGAATTCAAAGACAAGAAACTGAGAGATATCCGTTTTGGTGAATTAAGTTTCATGCGTGCTTACGCTTATTGGCATTTGGTTGAAATTTACGGTAACGTGGATCTTAGAACCAAAGAAACTTCTGCCGAAAGTCTTTCAATGAACTGTTATCGCAGCAGCTATGAAGATTTGTATGATTTAATGCTGGCCGATGCACAGAATGCGGTGGATAATCTGCCCGTTGATCCTTATCCTGTTAAAGATGTAGGTCGTGCGACCTCAAAAGCGGCTTATGGTTTATTAGCGCGCATCGCACTGACACGGGTTTCCTATTGTGACAGTCAGGCAGACAAAGACAAATATTATAAAATCGCTGAGGATGCGGCTCAATATGTGATTGATAATCAGAATGCGTTGAAAGTATCTTTGTATGATACGCCTGACGAAGTCTTTGATCCGGATAATAATAAAACGAATAAAGAGGCTATGTTCGTTGTGACCCACTCTACCGAGTCCTCATTGAATATGCAGGCTAAAAACCCGAACCGTATGCATATGTATTTCCATGCCAGTTATTCGGCAAGAGCAGGTATGGTGCAGGATTATGAATATGGAAATGATAAGAATGCCAAGTCGGGCAGTATGGCGATGATGCCTACCCGTTATTTGTTGGAATTGTATAATGAGAATATAGATGCCCGTTACAATGCCTGGTTCCGTGAAGAGTATAAACTGAATACACCCAAAGCTTATGCCTGGACTAAGGATCAGTTGGACTATTTTGAAAAACCGTCATCTATGATTGGTCAGGTTATTCAGCCGGGAGAAACAGCGCTGCTTTTCACCAAGAAGAAGATTGCCGACAAACGTAACTTGCCATACGCTGTCGTCGATATCGATGATACCTATGCAGCCGATGGAAGTGTCAGCAAGAGTGCCAACTTTAACATTCACTTCCCGACCTTGCTGAAGTACGAAGATGCGAATTTTGAAAACAAAGGATTGCCTACCAATTCGCAGGTAGGTGCAAATGATGTGATTACCATGCGTTTGCCCGAAATGTATTTCATTGTTGCCGAATGTGAGATCATGAAGTCCGGAGGAAATAAGGAGATAGCTAAAGCACGTATCAATGACATACGCAGACGTGCGGCTGTACCGGGCAAGGAAGCTGAAATGGAGGTAGGAGTGGACAAGATGACGATCGACTTTATTTTGGAAGAAAGAGCACGTGAGTATTGCGGCGAATTTATGCGCTGGTTTGATTTGAAGAGAACCGGAAAATTGGTAGAATATGTGAAAGCTCATAATCCGGATATTCCTTTGATCCAACCGCATCATGCATGGCGTCCTATTCCTCAGATGTTTCTGGACTCTATCTTGAATCCGGATGAATTTGGTCAGAATGAGGGATATAATTAATGAATATGAAAACACTGGTGCTTTTTAAATATAGTGTCCTGTTCCTCTGTCTGTGTGGCATTCACCTGAATGGTTTTGCCCAGTCCACCCGTGAGGCTATATTGGAAGATATAGCCCGGACGGGAGGAGTGTACTATGCTTATCCTGTAAAGGAAGCTATCGCGACTCCTCCGCCTAAAGGGTATAAACCGTTCTATATCAGTCATTATGCACGACACGGTTCCAGATGGATTCAATCGGAACAGGATTATAAGACAGTGGTTGATATTTTCGAGAAAGCGCATCAAGCCGGAGCTTTGACCGCTTTGGGAGAAGATGTCCGCAAAAGAATGGCGTTGGTGTGGGAAGATGCCGAGGGACATGGGGGAGATTTGACTCCTTTGGGTGTGAGGCAACACCGGGGGATAGCCGAAAGAATGTTTCAGAACTATCCCGAGGTATTCAAGGGATCTCCTGCTCTGTCTGCACGCTCTACCGTGGTGTTGCGATGTGTATTGAGTATGGATGCCTTTTGTGAACGGTTGAAAGAACTCAATCCGGCATTGCAGATCCGGCGCGAAGCTTGTGCTAGGTATATGAAATATATGAATTATCATACGCCGGAAGCCGTGAAGTTTGTTTCTCATCAGGGACCTTGGTATGAGGAATATAGAAAGTTTAAAGAAGCTCATACCCGTCCCGATCGTCTGGTCACTTCCTTATTTAATAGTCCTGACTATATCCGTAAGAATGTGAATCCTGATGAATTGATGTGGGGACTTTATTGGATTGCTTCAGATTTGCAGAATGTAGAGATAGAGGTGAGTCTTTATGATGTATTTCAGAAAGATGAATTATTTGATCTTTGGCAAGTTTGCAATTATCATAATTATGTATGTGACGGACCTGCGCCTGCCAATGGTGGAATAATGACGGCCAGTGCCCGGTCATTGCTTGAAAATATATTGGATTCGGCCGATGAGGCGATCAGATCCGGGACCCATGCGGCGACATTACGTTTTGGGCACGATGGAAATATCATTCCCTTGGTAGCGTTGCTTCAATTGGGCGATATGTGGAAAGCCGAAACGGATCCCGATAAATTCTATCAGGCATGGTGTAATTTCAAGGTCACTCCGATGGCGGCAAACGTCCAGTTGGTTTTCTTCAGAAAAAAAGCTTCTGACGATATACTGGTGAAGTTCATGCATTGCGAGAAAGAAGTTACCATCCCTGTAGAAACGGATATTGCTCCTTTCTACCATTGGAAAGATGTTGAAACATACTATCGTCATCTTTTGCATAAATTGCCATAAGTCTATAAGATGAAAAACGGTGTAAATCCCTGTAGTATTGTAACGGGATTTATACCGCTTTTTTGAATGAGAAAGAGCAAAGGGGACAGCAGATTATCAAAGAAAAGACTTACTTTTGCAATAACAGAATAAATAAAGAATAAAAGACCATGAGTAAACTGAATATGAAAGAGTGGATAAACGAAATTATCCAAAAGAAAGAGGTGGTGGCTATGCCCATCATGACCCATCCGGGCATAGAGATGATAGGGAAAACGGTGCGCGATGCGGTTACTGACGGACAAGTGCATTACAACGCCATCAAGGCATTGAGTGAGAAATATCCCACAGCCGCCGCAACCGTGATTATGGATTTGACGGTAGAAGCCGAGGCTTTCGGAGCGGAGATTGTCTTCCCCGAAAATGAGGTTCCCAGTGTGGTGGGGCGTCTTCTCAATGATGAAGAAGCTATTGACAAACTGGAAATCCCTGCCTTGAATAAAGGAAGAATCCCCCAGTATCTGAAAGCAAATATGCTGGCAGCCAAGACCATTACGGACCGGCCCGTCTTTGCCGGTTGCATCGGCCCTTACTCATTGGCAGGACGTTTGTATGACATGTCTGAAATCATGATGCTTATTTATATCAATCCGGAAGCAGCCAATTCGCTGTTGAAGAAATGTTCGGATTTCATTCTCCGTTACTGCATGGCACTGAAGGCCACAGGAGTGAATGGGGTAGTGATGGCCGAGCCGGCTGCCGGACTGTTGTCCGATGAGGACTGCACGCAATACTCGTCTGTTTTCATTAAGGAGATCGTAGAGAAAGTGCAGGACGATCACTTCACGGTCATTCTGCATAATTGTGGAAATACCGGTCATTGTACCAAGGCAATGGTAGCTACAGGAGCTGCCGCTTATCATTTTGGAAATAAAATAGATATGGTCGAAGCTCTGAAAGAAGTACCTGCCGATGCCCTTGCAATGGGAAATCTTGATCCGGTGAGCTTGTTCAAGGCTGCTACTCCGGAGGTGATGAAGAAAGCCACACTCGACCTGTTGGAGGCTACCAAGTTCTATCCCAACTTCGTGCTCTCCAGCGGATGTGATACACCGCCTCATACGCCATCTGAAAATATTGATGCATTCTTTGCTGCATTAAATGGATTCAATAATGCTTGAAAAAGAACTTTCTTTTGCTGATCTGCCTATCTCATTGTCCGAACTCTATGAGGCGATGGGATATGCAGATGCTGTGCCCGACGAAGCGGTGGAAAAAGAAGTCCGTGGGGTACTGGAACGGGTGGAGGCAGTTACTTCTCCCCGTTTTTGTTTTTTCATATCCGGTGGAGAGTTGGATGAATCGAAAGACTCGCTTTCTGTCGGCGATACGTATTTCAGTATAGGTAAAATAATCACCCGGCAGCTGCGTGGTTCAGAATCCTTCGCTTTCTTTGCCGCGACTGCCGGAATCGGTTTTGAAAGGCTCCAGCATACGTTGCAGCAAGAAGGGGATATGGTAAAGATTTATATAGCGGATGCTATAGGAAGTATCATAGCCGAGAAGACTGCGGATTGTATGGAAATCGCTTTGGATGAATACATCCGCAACAGGGGGTGGAAGCATACCAACCGTTTCAGTCCCGGATATTGCGGCTGGCATGTGTCGGAACAAAAGAAATTATTTCCCTTATTCCCTTCGGCGGAACCTTGCGGCATCCGGTTGACAGATTCCAGTTTGATGCTTCCTATAAAATCGGTCAGTGGAGTAATAGGGCTGGGGGAGGATGTCCGTAAGCTGGAATATACTTGCGGTCTCTGTACGTACGATAAATGTTACAGGCGGAAGCAGCGAGGATAATAGGATGACTACAAAAATCAGAGTCCAAAAATGGCTAGATGTTGTTATTAACCTCACTGATTTTGCAATTTGTTGCAACCTTAATGAATCTCCTGTCCTATCAGACAGGGTATAACAGCCATTTCCATCTGTTATAACAACCACTTTCATCTGATATTCCACCCCGGTGAAACTCCAGTTCCACCGGGGTGGAGCTGCAATCTCACCGGGGTGGGACTGCCTCACCACCCAAGTGGAATACCAAATGCAGGCATATAAAAATACAATCTTTTCAGCCTTCTGCACCTTCTTTTAATGCCCATTGAAGAATAGATAAAGCCCGACCATGACAATAGCCAGTAACGCCCATGCAAGGATAACGGATTTAGCCGGCTTCTCCATGACTTTCTTCATATTTAATGTACATTCTTGTCGATGTTTATCCAATAAGGATACCAAGATCATGCCTGCGCTGATGATAACGAACAAGTAGAAGGACAGCATCATGAAATGAGGCCATGTCGTATATTCTTCCGCAGGGAATACCCATAAATAGAGAATGCCCACTCCCATGCTGAACGCCGTGCCAAGCGTCAATGCCATGTTGGCAGCCATCGTGGTAGTTCGTTTCCAGAAGATGCCGAACAGGAAAACAGCCGCCATAGGCGGTGCGATAAATCCCAGTACCGATTGGAATACATTGAACAGATTCAATCCTTTGATACTGTCTATGGCAATGGTGATGATCACCGAAATCAGTGCTCCCGCCACTGTAACCACGTGCCCCGTACGGATGATCTCTTTCTGGCTGGCAAGTGGCCTGAATTTCTTGACATAAATATCCATCGTGAAGACGGTACTCAGCGCATTCAGGGCAGAGCCGACAGTGCTGATCAGTGCGGCGGTCAATACGGCCAGTACCAACCCCACCATGCCTACAGGAAATAAGTTAGTGACCATAGTCATGTAGGCTTCATCGGGGTTCTTCAAGCCCGGGTAGAGTGCCAGACAGATGATACCCGGAAGGATATAGAGAGGAACATCCAGTATCTTCAACCAGCCGGTGAAGTTGGCACCCATTTGGCCTTCTTTCAGATTCTTGGCAGCCAATACAGGCTGTACCATGGATTGGTCTGTGCACCAGAACCAGACTCCCATGATGGGATAACCCAGAATGATGGGCAGCCACGGGAAGGCGGGATCGTCATTCGGGCGGAACAGGTTCCAGTAATCGGCCGGAACCGCTTCGGCCAATGCGCTGACTCCACCCACCTTGTAAAGCCCTGCTATAGTAAGCGTGGCCGATACGAAAATAAGCAGAAGCATCTGGAACACATTGGTATAGGCTACCGCTTTCAGCCCTCCGGCCATGGTGAAGAATGCGGAGATAACGAGCAGGATCAATGCCGATTGCCACATGGGAATATCGAAAACCTGACGGATAAGGATACCTCCGGCGAATAAGGTCAGGGCAAGCCACGAGATAAGGATCGTCACAATGGTGTACCAGGCAAGAATGTTGCGGGTGGACTGTCCGAAACGCCGCCCCATGAACTCCGGCAAGGTGGTGATACGCGCTCCCAAATAACGGGGGGCAAAGACAAAAGCCAGCAAGCAGATGAAAACAAACGCATACCAGGCATAATTGCCCGAAACGATGCCGGTGGTGAACCCGGCACTGGCAGAGGCTATCAGCATGGAAGGGCCCACATTGGTTCCCCACATGGAGAAACCGATGTGATGCCACTTCAGGGAACGCTCGGCAAGAAAAAGGCTGCTGCCTTTTTTGCGTTTCAGGCTGGCCCATATACCGATGCCTATAAGAATCAGAAAGTAGGCAATAAGAATGCCCCAATCTAACGTATCTAAATAATTAGCGTGCATAATTCATGTATCAGATTAAGATGAATATTCCGTTTATTTATGAAGCCCCATCAGTTCCTTGGCTACCGCTACGGCCGTATTGGCATTGTCGCTATACCCGTCCGCACCTATTTCATCGGCAAATCCCTGGCTTACCGGAGCGCCGCCTATCATCACTTTTACCTGATGACGGATACCGGCTGCTTCCAAAGCGTTGATCACCTCCTGCATATAAGTCATGGTTGTTGTCAGCAAGGCGCTCATGCACAGGATGTCTGCCTTGTTTTTCTTGACTTCTTCCACAAATTTGTCGCAAGATACATCTATGCCTATGTTGATTACTTCAAAGCCGCAACCTTCCAGCATGGAAGCCACCAGGTTCTTGCCGATATCATGCAAGTCGCCTTTCACGGTTCCAATGACCACCTTGCCTATGGTGGTCGAGGCACTCCCTTGCAGTAAAGGCTTCAGAAGTTCCAAAGCTCCCTTCATGGCGCGTCCTGCCATCAGCAGTTGGGGCACGAACGCTTTTCCGTCCTGGAAGCGTTGTCCCACTTCGCCCATAGCCTTTATCATGTAGTTGTTGATAATTTCCTGGGGCTGTACTCCTTCGGCGATGGCTTTCTTGGTTACTTCTACGGCCGGTTCCAGCTTTCCGTCCACAATGGCATTGAACAAAGGTTTCAAGGCTTCATTCCCGGCTGCCGCAGAGTCTTTGACGACGATTGTTTCTTGTTTGGTTGCAGCGGCTTCTTCTTTCGAAAGGTCTTCTTTGGATACGTCAGAGGAAGAAGAGGAGTATTCTTCGACAATGCGCATCGCTTGTTCCACTTCTCTCTCGTTATGGAAATCCATTTCCAGATGCACACCGTCCGCACCGATATTGTCCAGCAAAGGTTTCAGTTCGTCCAAGGTTACCCAACAAGCCATGATACTTTTGCCTCCGGCAAGGATCTTCTTGTAAAGGTCGTACCATTTGGGTGATCCTCCTTGTGGCTCACCTACGCCCGGAGTCCATTGAATGGCATTCAGTTCCTCAATTTCAAGAAGGGCGGGCAGATGGTGCATGGCGCCCACACCGTCCAGATGATACAGGGTGTAGTCTATCTTTTGGCATTGTTCGCGGATAAAGGGTTGTACAAAACGACGATAATCATCTTCGCTGATCATGGTAGAAATATCGCTTTGTAATTTGCTCATTTTACCGGGAGCCCATGAAGAAAAATAGCAGAAAGCCATTTCGTCCCCTTCACGGATGATGTCGTAAAGTTCATCAAAGACTTTGAAATAGATATCATTGATTTGTTGCATTTGCTGTTCCAGCACTTCGGGCTGCATCACGGTATCCAGCAAAACTTTGTCTGTACCTTTCAAGGCGGCCAGTACGTCCAGCCCTTCCATCAAATCGGGCATTCCTACGTAATAGTGACCGTTTGCTTTCGCCTTGCATGCCTTCAGCAATTCTTTATGCAAGAGCCAGTTGGGATGCTCGGGATTGAAAACAATCTCATCGTTGAAATCGGGATCGGGATGAATCCAAATGGTATCTTCCCCTCCTTCGAACACGCCGCCCAAGATGGCTGCCAATGAACCGGGACCTAACTGGGTATTGGCTACCGGCAGGATATCTGCTTTCAGACTGCTGTGTGCCACGTACCAGTCCAGGTATTCTGCACGCCATTGCGGATCGAACCATTTCTGATTCAGGTCTTTTGCCGGGGAGGGTGCAGGGATATCCGCATGAGGTTTCACACCTTCCTGAAAGTGCTCCCACATGTTCAGTATGATTCCTTTATGGTTCCACCAATCTATATATCGTTTCTTTGTCTCGTCTAAATTCGTTTTCCAAGTTTCCATATTCGTCAGTTCTTAAATATTCCTTTAAAATGAGGGTCTATGTGCAGACCGATGCTTTTGCTTAAATCCATATCGTCCGTGCATTCCACTTCATCCGGATAAACGGGGATGGTCGCTCCTTGACGTACATATACGGGCATTTCGTCCAGAGGGACATCCAGATTCTTCAGCCAGCGTCCCCCTTCCAAGCGTTCGCCTGTGAAGAAATTCACCCATTTCCCTTCGGGCAGATAGACATCCCGGCGGTTCTCGCTGTTCATGACCGGGGCTACCAGGAAGTCGTTGCCGAAATAGTATTCATCGTCGATGTGCCAGCACAATTTGTCTTCGGGATGATGAAAAATCAGAGCTTGCAAGAGAGGTGCTCCGCTTGCGATGGCCTTACGGCTTTGTTCTACGATATAAGGTATAAGCGTATAGCGCAACTTCCACCACTTTTTTATCATAGGTGCGATAGCGGGATAATGCCACGGCTCGCGTTTGTTTGTTCCGTGATAACGGATGTGGGAGGAGAATACACCGAATTGTGTCCAGCGCATATATACATCATCGTCCACTATAGAGTTCATGAAGTTGGGCAATGTGTGGAATCCGGGGACATCATGACTCCAGAAGGCGAAACCGGAAAGCCCGAAATGCAAGCCGCCTTTCAGCGAGCCTGCCATTCCATCCCATGAACTGCATGAGTCGCCTCCCCAATGCAGCGGATAGCGTTGGCATCCCGCCCATGCCGAGCGTGCCCATACGATGCCGTCACCGGTTACGTCTTTTGTGATTTCATAAGCGGCTTTCTGATAAAGCAATGCATACAGGTTGTTCAGCAATTCAGGTTTCATGCCTTTATAGAGGGCATCCATGTGGATGTTTTCTCCAAAATCGGTTTTGATGCAGGTCACGCCCATATCCAGCAGATTCTTCAGCAGTCCTTTATACCATTCGGTTGCTTTGGGGTAAGTGAAGTCAATGGTTCCGGCATAGTCCAAAGCGGAGAAATTGGAACCTTCCGAATCTTGTTTCTTTGTCAGCGGAGCTATATAATCGTTTTTGCGTGCTTCGTCTATCTGTTCGGCGTTCTCCGCCACGTAGGGGAGTTGCCATAAGGACACGCGATATCCTTTTTTCTTCAGTCCTTGGATGAACCCTTTGGGATCGGGAAAGCGTTCTTCGTTGAATTTCCATTCGCACAGCCAGTCGGTCTTGAACCAGCCGGTATCCAGATGGATGACATCACAGGGGTAATGTTCGGCACGCATCCGGTCGCATATCTCATTTACTTCATCAGCGCTGAAGTAGGTCATGCGGCTCATCCAGATGCCGAAACTCCAGAGGGGGGGCATGGAAGGATATCCGGTCAGATCCCGATAACCCCGGAGGATTTCTTCCATCGTGTCGCCTGCTATGACGAAAACATCCAGCATGGCCTGGTCGCTCAGGAACTGTACCGAGCGGGTGGATTGCCCGGCCAGTGACAGTTTGCTGTGGGCACAGGTGTGATAGAATGTTCCATACATCCGGCTGGAGAGGTAGAAAGGAATATTCTTATAGGTACGGCGGTTGTTCACACCTTGTCCGTCCTGGTTCTTTAAGAAGAACGTTTGTCCGCTTAAGTCCATTTTGGCAAAGCGTTCCCCTGTTCCGGCAAAACATTCATCGGGTTTTGATTCAAAGGAAAGGGTGGCACGTTCCTTCACTCCGTTTCGTTTGCAGAAAGCCAGTGGCAGTGCATCGTAACGGGGAGGGGAGAAGTGGTCGTAGGCAGCCAGTCGGATTTCACGTTTGCCGTCGGGGTAAAGGCGAAGATCCAAGGTCTCTTGAGGATCGGGCAGCAGTTCGCTCCAACGGTCCAGTACCGGGGGCTTTACATGGATAAGTGCCCGTTGGATTCCGTCTTGGGTAGTGATCAACCATTCCCCTTCTGTTTGTGTCACTTGCAAAGGGAGTTTCTTTACCCGGTCACTGAATTGGAGCATTTCCGACTGATCCGTCATGCTTTCTTCACCGAATCCGATAAAGAGCCGGGTGATACCTGAGGTGTACTGACGGATGACCAGCGTATACTCTTCACGGGGCGATGTCGTATCGGGCGCCATATCGTTAGAGAGCACTTGCTTTTGAAAGGGGACGTTTATACAGATATCCCCGTCTTTTTCATAGACAGAGGTGGGCTTGTATGCTTTCCATAATGATTCGTCTCTTGACAGATCGGGATCAAAGTCCAGAAAATCGAATAAGTGGTAATTGGTTGGTTTCATTCTCTTTTTGTTATTTTGTTTTTATAATGATTCTTGGTTGTGATACCCCATCTACAGCGACCCTGCCTGCCTTTTGCTTTATACTTTCATCTACTTGCGGACCATTCTTCTTCCACACATTATGAGGTCCCGGACGGTTGGAGTCGAAACGTTCGGACGGACACCAGTTGTTTTCTACGGTATAGCCATCCGTCGCTTCATCAAAGTAGATGTAAAACGCACGGTCGTTGGTAGCGTAGGGCGCGTCAATTAAATGTTCAATCCGGTTATTGCGCATCACGGAGCCGGGTTGGTTGGAGAGGGTATAAAGTCCTCCTGCATCATACAGCCTCCGGGCAAAGTGGTGGACGTAATTGGCTTCAATCCGATTGCCGCTCATTCCGCTTTCCTGCAGGGTCCATCCCCAGCCCACACAGATACCTGAATAATTGACGTGGCAGACTTCATTATGTACGATATGGATATTCTTTACATATCCGGCTCCGATGCCTACACCTCCCCAATCTTCATTGGTCACTTCCTCAATTAGGTTGTTCCGTATGGTGATTCCCGTACATAATTCCTGTTCATGAAAAGGTGTATAAGGCACATGGGTTTCAAATCCTTCATCGGGAAAGGTGCCCACCAGTAAGGCTGTGCCACCAATATCGGTGAAATGGCAATTCTCGACAATAGAAGTCGATACGGCGCGTTCATAATCTACTCCGGTGGCTGCTAAATGCTGGAATGTGCAGTGGTTGAAGTTTATGTTATTGCCGCATTTTATCTGTATTGCAGCTTCGGGTCTGCCTATCCATGCCTGGTTTTCCAGTTCCGCTTTTTCGGGCAGCCCCGGTATGGGTAGTCTGTAAGCATCCAGCAGATGGAAGCCTCCTTGCAATGTAACGTGTCCTTGATAAGAGGGGCGCATCCATGAAGTATGTTCGAAAGATATATTTTGAAAATATATATTCCTTACCGGGCGTTCTAATGTTCCGCTTATAGTCAGTAAAGTCTCTAAAACCGGAATAATGACTTGCGCCTTCGTCATGTCTTCGTGAGGACGCGGGTAATAATAGATGCGTCCGGAAGGGTAATCCTGATACCATTCTCCGGGCTGGTCCAATAGTTCCAGAGCATTGACCAGACAAAAGGAGGAGTTTCCTTTTTCTCCGTCAATGACAGGTTGAGGCCAGGGATGGGCAAACTCCAACCGGCTTTCGGGATCATGAAAACGGACGATTGTATTTGCCCCTTCAGTAATCATTTCCTTCACTCTCAGTATGGCGATGGCCCAACGTTGGTGAACGATCATCTCTACTTGTGAAGCGGCATTCAACCCTGCTGTTTGTGGAGTGGGAATGGTGATCGTCTCCTCCTCAGGGTTAAAATCAATCATGCGTTCCATTACTCCGTCGGGAAACTGTGCGGCCCGCTGTGCTTTTGTTCCGTTGACCCACATTTGCCGGGTTTCCAATATCCTGTTTCCCATACGGGGCGCTTCCGCTACCCATATTTTATTTCTAAGTGTTTCTGGTATTCTGGTATCTTCGCATCCTTGTTCCCAACCTGTCACAGGAACTCCGCCACTTAAGACTACACGGGCATTGGGAACAGCGGTGATACGGGTGGGAGAGTCTGTTGTTCCGCTATCTTCGGGGCGGATGAACAGGCTTTTATATTGTGGGTATATTCCTTCCTCCAATAGGATATTTATGCCTCCGGTTGTTTCGGGTGATTGCAATCTTCTCCATTCGCGCGCTTGCTTGATGGCTTGTTCCAGAGTCTGGAGGGGAGATTGGCGTGTACCGGCAGCATTGTCGTTACCGTAGGGAGAAACATAAATATCTCCTGCGGTTAAATAAAAGGTATAACTGACAAATGCGATAAAGCAGATTATTTTTGTTTTCATGGGTTCTCCGGATTTAAAGGTCTTTTTAATCAGACGGAAGGAATCAGGTTTTGTACCCATTGGATAATTTGCCAATGTGTCAATTTGCTGCATTCTACTCTGCGTGGTCATGGGCATATTAGCAAATTGATGCATTGATATATTGATTGAAGTATAATAAAAAACAGGCCATACCTTAATGAAAAGGTATAGCCTGCGTCATTTAATAAAAGAGATTTATTTTTTATGAGTTCATGCTCATCAGGAATTCTTCGTTGTCTTTGGTATTTTCCAAACGACTCTTTACGAAATCCATGGCTTCGATAGGATTCATATCTGCCAGATACTTGCGAAGAATCCACATACGGTCCAAAGTAGTCTTGTCGAGCAGCAAGTCGTCGCGGCGGGTGCTTGATGCCACGATGTTTACTGCCGGGAAGATACGTTTGTTGCTCAAGTTGCGGTCCAGCTGGAGTTCCATGTTACCTGTACCCTTGAATTCTTCGAAGATTACTTCATCCATCTTGGAACCGGTGTCAATCAGTGCGGTTGCGATAATGGTCAGCGAACCACCGTTTTCAATGTTACGGGCAGCACCGAAGAAACGTTTGGGCTTATGCAGGGCATTTGCATCCACACCACCGGACAATACTTTGCCGGAAGCGGGAGAGACGGTATTGTATGCACGTGCCAGTCGGGTGATAGAGTCGAGGAAGATTACCACATCGTGACCGCATTCTACCATGCGTTTCGCTTTTTCCAGTACGATACCTGCAATCTTTACGTGACGTTCTGCCGGTTCGTCAAATGTAGAAGCGATCACTTCGGCATTTACGCTGCGCGCCATATCTGTCACTTCTTCGGGACGTTCGTCAATAAGCAGCATGATCATGTACGTTTCCGGATGGTTGGCTGCGATTGCGTTAGCGATGTCTTTCATCAGGATCGTCTTACCGGTTTTGGGCTGCGCCACAATCAAAGCACGCTGTCCTTTACCGATAGGTGAGAACATATCTACCACACGGGCTGAAAGGTTATCACTATATCCCCCTTTGCAAAGTTTGAACTTTTCATCGGGGAACAGCGGGGTCAGGTGATCAAACGGAACGCGGTCACGTACCAATCCGGGATCCAGACCGTTTATCTTTTCCACCTTTACCAACGGGAAATATTTTTCTCCTTCTTTGGGCGGACGGATAGAGCCTTCCACTACGTCACCGGTCTTCAAACCGAACAGTTTTATTTGCGATTGTGAAACGTAAATATCATCGGGTGAGGAAAGATAGTTGTAATCGGATGAACGGAGGAAACCGTATCCGTCGGGCATGATTTCCAATACCCCGGTACCGGTCAGGATACCTTCAAATTCGTAAGGCTTTTCCACCTGTTTGCGTTCCGGTTGTTGAGGAATGCTGGCAGACGCTTCTCCCTCAGCCGTCGTATTGTTATTATTGTTTGCCTGACGAGGATTGTTGTAATTATTGTTGCGCGGATTGTTGTACTTCTGATTTTGATCGCGCTGCTGGCGTGGTTGGAATTTGGGGGCAGGTGTCTGTACCGGAGCCGGTGTTTCTACTTTGGTAGCCTCAAATTTGCCGAACAACTCAGTAGGAAGTTCTATTTTTTCTGAAGGAAGATCCTCGATGGGAATAAAATCATCGGTTTCACTGCCGAATTCCAGTTCGGGAAGAATCACTTCTTTTTCTTCGGGAATAGCCGGTGTTTCTTCTTTTTTTGCTTTTTTGGGTGTCGGTTTCGCCGGTGCTTCAGCTTTCACTTCCTCTTTTGCAGTTTCTTTCGTTTTCGTTGCAGGTTGTTCTTCTGTCTTGGCTGTTACTTTCTTACTACCCGGTTTGCGTCCTCTTTTTTTAGGTGTTTTTTCTTCCGCGCTTGTTTCGGTCACGGCTTCTGTTTGTGGTGTTACCGCTACAGGAGCAGTCTCTTTTACTGTTTCGGCAGCTGCGGCGGCAGGCTGCGGGGTATTGGCTTCCAGTTTCTGTGCCTTGTCCTTGGTTGCAGTATAGACCTTGTCACCGTCTTTTTTAACGTTGATACGTGATCTTTTACGGGGTTGACTTTCATTGGCTTTTTCTGCCGCTACTTTTTGGGTTGCTCCGACTATGGCTTGCTCGTCCAGAATTTTATAAACCAGATCTTCTTTTTTTAGAGAGTCTGTTTTCTTGATACCCAACTCTTTGGCAATCGATTGTAATTCCGACAAGTCTTTGTCGTTTAATTGAATAATGTTATACATAGAGTATAGTTATTAGTAATATATTTCTTTATAATCTTTTAATGGTATAATTAAGGAGCGCAATCTACACAAAAATGTGTTAGAAGGGGGAAATGCACTCATAATTACGATTATGGGATTGATGTTGTTTTGATTGTTATCAGGAAGTAAACAGACTTTCCCGGATAGGGAACTGACGTATTTACCGAGGACAAAAGTAGATATTTTTTTTTAATCTCATGCATATTACAGAAGATTTTTTGCCGAATTTAATGAAATTAATAAAAAAAACGACGTGGGGAAACATCCTTTCTGTCTGTGAAAACCCTGATGTTAAATGAACGTAAAAATAGGTCAGATTGTTCAGCAGAGTCTGCATGAAATAGCAAAAAAAATACTAATTTAGCCCGTCAAATTTGATTTTTACTTAATTATAAATAGAGAAAAGATGAAAAAAGTGATTTTTACAGAAAAGGCTCCTGCTGCTATAGGTCCTTACAGTCAAGCTGTTGAAGTGAATGGTATGGTATTCCTGTCAGGTCAGATTCCCGTTGATCCTGCTACCGGTGAATTTGTTCCGGGAGGAGTGACTGAACAAACTACCCAGGTTTTTGAGAATATCAAGAATGTATTGGCAGAAGCCGGTCTGACTACCGCTAATATCGTAAAAACAACCGTATTTTTGGCAGATATGTCTTTGTTTGCTGAAATGAACGCTGTTTATGCCAAGTATTTCGAAGGAGATTTCCCTGCCCGTTCTGCTGTAGCTGTTAAGGCTTTGCCGAAAGGAGCGCTTGTGGAGATAGAGAGTATCGCAGTGAGATAACGAGCTTTTCGCCACCGATTGCACGGATTGATGCAGATTATTTCTATTGAAAAGCAATTGCTTGATATGGAACCTGTGTCAATCAGTGTAGTCTGTAGTGAATGATGGTGGATGGGGAATCATAAAAACAACTGATTAACAGATAGTGTAGAAAAGTGGAATATGAAACAACTGAACAAGTGGCAATGGTCCACATTAATATTATCTGCTATACTGGTAATGGCATTTTCAGTCTTTATTTATCGGTATGAGCCTTTTAAATCCGGGTTCGAGATTACCGACCAGCTGGGTGGTAATATTTTTCCAGCAACCATTCTCTCTACCGCAACCACAGATGCCAATTTAATCGTACCTGCCGATTCCGATTATATCGGAAATCCCAAGTCGTGTATCGCCATCCGGCTGAAGAACAGTTATGCCAATAGCAAATTGCGTATAGAAGTGGCCGAGACTCCTTTTTTCTCTCAGTCTGTATCCGAGTTTATTTTACCCAAGGCGGGGAAAGAATATCTGGTTTTTCCGGATATTATATGGAACTATCAGGCTTTGCGTGATAATAATCAGGCAGTGCCCGTTAGCATCTCCGTCAAGGCGGAATTGAATAAGAAAGAACTTCCACAGCGTTTGAAAACCATCTCGATGCGCAGTATCAATGAGTGCCCTTTAGGATATGTGGACGATAAAATGAAGTTTCACGATACGGGAGAGTTTTTTGCGGCCTACGTTAACGAGGAGCATCCTCAGATTGACAAATTATTGCGTGAAGCCTTGGATACACGTATCGTCAATCGTTTTCTTGGGTATCAAGGTAATGCACACCAGTCGGAGAATGTGGACAAACAGGTCTATGCATTGTGGAATGTGTTGCAAAAGCGGAACTTTAAGTATAGCTCCACCACCAATACCAGTCTTTCGTCCAATGTGGTTTATACACAGCGCGTCCGTACCTTGGACGATGCGCTGGAATCCTCGCAGATAAACTGTGTGGATGGCAGCGTGTTGCTGGCCTCACTGATGAAAGCCATCAATATCAATCCTATCCTGGTGCGTATTCCGGGACATATGTTTGTGGGTTATTACACGGACAAATCACATAAGAATATGAATTTTCTGGAAACCACGATGATAGGGGATGTGAATCTGGATGATTTCTTTCCGGATGAGAAGCTGGATTCTACCATGGTGGGCAAATCCCAGAACCAGATGTCGAAACTGACCTACGAGAAATCAAAGGAATACGCTACGAGGAAATACCGGGAGAATGACTCCCTGATACATTCGGGTAAAGTGAATTATATGTTTCTGGAGATTGATAAAAAGACCCGTGCGCAGGTGCAACCTATCGGTAAATAAATTTGTTGTATGGATATGGAACTTACTTATATATATCATAGCGGATTCGCCTTGTCAGGCGATGGCTTTACTGTAATCATGGATTATTACCGTGATTCGGAGGATGGACAGGCGCAGGCGGATTTGAACCGGTTGATGGATGGGACTTTCAGCAATCAAGAGGCGGGAATGCCGGAAGGAACCGTACACAGCGAATTATTGCGGAGACCCGGAAAACTGTATGTGCTGGCCAGTCATTTTCATCCGGATCATTTTAATAAAGAGGTATTGCAATGGCGTGAACAGCGGCCGGATATTATCTATATTTTCTCGAAAGACATTTTGCGTCATCGCAGGGCGCAGAAAGAAGATGCCGTCTGGCTGAAAAAAGGAGAGGAATATAAGGATGAAACATTGAGCGTGCGTGCTTTCGGTTCCACGGATGTGGGAGTATCGTTTTTGCTTCAGGCAAGTGGAAAAAAGATTTTTCATGCCGGTGATTTGAATAACTGGCATTGGATGGACGAGAGTACCGAGGCGCAGTGGAAGGGAGCCGAGAAGAATTTCCTGCATGAGCTGGATGATCTTTACGCCTATACGCCCGAAGTGGATGTGGCGATGTTTCCCGTTGACCCCCGTTTGGGAAAAGAATACATGCGGGGTGCCGGACAGTTTGTAACAAAGATAAAAACTCATATCTTTGTACCCATGCATTTCACACCGGAGTATGCCAAGGCAAATGCTTTCCGCGACTTTGCCGAAGCGCATGGAGTGCGTTTTGTGTCATTGACACATCGCGGACAAAAAATAGAGATTGAATAACAAAAGAATAACACAATATGAAAGTAAAAGGAAGATTTGATCATTTCAATATCAATGTAACTGATCTGGACAAGAGTATCAAGTTTTATGAAACAGCGTTAGGTTTGCATGAGTCTCATCGTAAGGAAGCTTCGGACGGTTCCTTCGTGCTGGTGTATATGGCCGATGACCACAGCAATTTCTTGTTGGAACTGACCTGGTTGCGTGACCATACCCAGCCATACGAGTTGGGTGAGAACGAAAGCCATCTGTGTCTGCGTGTGGAAGGTGATTATGACGAAGTCCGTAAATTCCATAAGGAAATGGGATGCGTTTGCTTCGAGAACACCGCTATGGGCTTGTATTTCATCAATGATCCTGATGATTACTGGATTGAGATATTGCCGGTAAAGTAAGACGATCGTTTCCGTTAGTAATGAATTAAAAAGATAGAGACTATGAAATACATTTCTCCCGGTGGCTGGTTCTCATTGGAATACCCGATGGGCTGGCACGAGTTTGAAGATACAGAAGAGAGTTTTTTATTCTATAATCCTGACCGGTGGACAGGTAATTTCCGCATATCGGCCTATAAGGATGAAGCGGCTGACTATGGTCCGCAGTGCATCGCATACGAATTGAAAGAAAATACTTCTTCCACCCTGGTGAAAGTGGGCAAGTGGGATTGTGCTTACAGCGCGGAAACTTTTCAGGAAGAAGGCGCCTGGTACACCACTCATATCTGGGTGACAGGAGAGGGGGATCTCTCTTTCGAATGTTCTTTTACCGTGTCCAAAGGAGGTGACAAGCATCCGGCAGAAGAAATCATCCGGTCTTTGCAGATCCGCAAAGAAGGTGTAAGTCACCCGCGTGAGATCATTCCGATCCGTGTCTTGGAAATCGGGGAGGTGAACACCGCCTTTGAGTGGGCTTCTACCACGATTAAAAAGCAACTCACCAAGGATTTCACTGCGTCGGAGAGCGATATTGACAGTATACAGCAGGTAATGGACAGCGGACGTTTCCAGACCCAGCAGCGTATGGCGTGGGAGAATTTCGGTATTGCCTTCGGAGCCATTCTGGTGAATGAGATGGAAGGTATGGAATGGGTGACTGTCATTGAGGGACAGAAAGAATATCCCGCCTTGCAGTTTATGTGTTCGGATATGGTGCTGGACCCTGCCGCACTGGTGTGGGGACAAGCTAAAAAGGGACTTCCCTGCGACTTGAAATCCGAATTCAGGAAAATTAAGCGAGAGGCGGAGGCAGTGTTGGATGATTTAAATAAATAGACAAATAATGACCCCATATATGCAAGTAGACGGGCTTACCAAGTCATTCGGTGACTTGGTATTGTTCCGGAAGATTTCATTTGGAGTGGCCGAAGGACAACGCATCGGTCTGATAGCAAAGAACGGTACAGGCAAGACTACCTTACTTAATATAATAGCCGGTAAGGAGGGATATGATGAAGGAAGCATCGTCTTTCGTCGTGATTTGCGGGTGGGCTATTTGGAGCAAGATCCCCATTATCCCGAAGAACTGACCGTGCTCGAAGCCTGTTTCTATCACGGAAACAGCACGGTGGAACTCATCAAAGAATATGAAAGCTGCATGGAAACCGAAGGCAATCCGGGACTGGAAGACCTGTTGGCACGGATGGAGCACGAAAAGGCATGGGATTATGAACGGAAGGCGAAACAAATCCTTTCGCAGTTAAAAATCCGTGACTTCAACCAGCAGATCAAGCATCTTTCCGGAGGCCAGTTGAAACGTGTCGCTCTGGCGAATGTGCTGATAACCGAGCCCGATTTCCTGATTCTGGACGAGCCTACCAATCATCTGGATCTGGATATGACCGAGTGGCTGGAGGGGTATCTCGGCCGGGGGAATATCAGTCTGCTCATGGTGACGCACGACCGTTATTTCTTGGACCGCGTCTGCTCTGAAATTATCGAGATAGACAATCAGCAGGTTTATTCATACAAAGGGAACTACAGCTATTACTTGGAAAAGAGGCAGGAGCGTATCGAGGCGACCAATGCCGAAATAGCCCGTGCCAATAACCTGTACCGCACCGAGCTGGAGTGGATGCGCCGTATGCCTCAGGCACGCGGACATAAAGCGCGTTATCGGGAAGAAGCTTTCTACGAGCTGGAGAAAGTGGCGAAGCAGCGTTTCAACGATGGCAATGTGAAACTGGATATGAAAGCCTCCTACATCGGCTCCAAGATATTCGAGGCGGATCATCTGTACAAGCGTTTTGGCGATTTGAAGATTCTGGAAGATTTCTCGTATATTTTTGCCCGTTATGAAAAGATGGGCATCGTGGGAAACAATGGTACGGGAAAGTCCACATTCATTAAAATACTGATGGGCGAACAGAAGCCGGACAGTGGAACACTGGATATCGGCGAGACAGTCCGTTTCGGCTACTACTCTCAGGACGGCCTGAAGTTTGACGAACAAATGAAGGTCATCGACGTGGTGCAGGATATTGCCGAAGTCATCGAGTTGGGAAATGGCAAGAAACTGACCGCCTCCCAGTTCCTGCAACATTTTCTGTTCACCCCCGAAACACAACACAGCTATGTCTATAAACTAAGTGGGGGGGAACGCCGCCGCTTGTACCTGTGTACGGTGCTGATGCGTAATCCCAACTTCCTGGTGCTGGATGAGCCTACCAACGATCTCGATATCATCACCCTCCAGATATTGGAAGAATACTTGCAGAACTTCAAGGGCTGTGTCATCGTAGTAAGCCACGACCGCTATTTCATGGACAAGGTGGTAGACCACCTGCTGGTATTCAAGGGACAGGGAGACATTCGTGACTTTCCGGGTAACTACTCCAATTACCGTGACTGGCGCGAGGCGAAAGAGCAGCACGACAAAGAGGCGGAGAAGCCGAAGGAGGAAAAGACCGCCCGCGTGCGCCTGAACGACAAGCGGAAGATGTCCTTCAAGGAAAAGAAAGAGTTCGAGCAGTTGGAACAAGAAATAGCCGGGCTGGAGCAGGAGAAGTCCGATATCGAAGCCGCCCTTTGCAGCGGTACGCTGGGAGTGGAAGAACTGACGCAGAAATCCAAACGATTGCCGGAACTGAATGATTTGATAGATGAAAAGACCATGCGCTGGTTGGAATTGAGCGAGATAGAAGGATAGAATAACCGGAGGTGCAACGAGGTGCCTGATGCCATATTGCTATATTCGTTTTGAATAATAAAATCACAATATAGAAAATATGGCATCCATTAAATTAAAATTCCGCCCATCGAGCGTAAAAGGAAAAACGGGCATCTTGAGTTATCAGATTATTCATCACAGACTGACGCGGCTTATCAGGACTTCTTATCAGATCATGCCCTCCGAGTGGGACGATTTCACCGGCAGCCTGCTTATTCCAACACAGTCTGAACGCAGAGCGCATCTTCTGTTGATACGGGACCAGACGAATTGGGAGATGACACGATTGAAAGATATTATCAATGAGCGGGAACGAACAGGTGTGGAATATACCATTGATGACATCGTGGCTTCTTTCCGGGAAATACCTCCTGTAGAAAGCGTGTTTCATTTCATGCACCGTTGCATCGATAAATTGGAGCGACAGAAAAGGGGAAGGACGGCAGAAGGCTACACCTCAACCATGAACAGCTTTATCCAATTCAGAAATAATGAAGACCTGAGTTTTGAATCCTTTGATTCCGAACTGATGGAGATGTATGAGGTTTACCTGAAAGAGAAAGGCTTGGTGAAGAACAGCACCTCCTATTATATGAGAATTTGGCGCACGGTGTATAATCTGGCTGTAGAAGAGGGGTATACCACCGATAAGAAACCTTTCAAGCGTGTCTATACCGGTGTGGACAAGACTGTTAAACGAGCCGTTCCTTTTGACACAATCAAGGCGATAAAAGAACTCGATTTAACATTAGAACCCCAACTTGAGCTGGCAAAAGATATTTTTCTTTTCAGCTTCTATACTCGGGGGATGTCGTTTATTGATATGGCACACTTGAAGAAGAGCAATCTGCAGAATGGAATCCTGACATACAGTCGGAAAAAAACCGGGCAGAAGTTGACTATTCTGTGGGAGGAGTTGATGCAGGAGATTGTAGATAGATACAAGGATGATAGCTCCGAGTACCTGCTGCCTATCTTGCGATATTGTGACATAACTGACCGCAAGCAATATAAGGTGAGAGCCAAGCAGATAGGGCGAGGCTTGAATAAAATAGGCTTGCGGCTGGAATTGAAGGCTCCGTTGACTTTCTATGTGGCCCGCCACAGTTGGGCCAGCATTGCACAGGACAGGAAAGTATCTACAGACATCATTCGCGAAGGGCTGGGGCACGACAATGAAAAGACCACTCATATTTATTTGGCATCCATTTCTACTTCAGAGATAGACAGGGCCAATCAGATTATTTTAAGTGGGTTGTAGGGGAAGTAATCATTCAGGCTGTATGATGACAGCCTGAATGCCCTATTGGCTTGGATAAAATCAGATCATTTTCGGAGAAGTATTTCTAAAATCCTAACATAAGAGCTGGGGGAATATTCAATATTCGGCAAAGTAATCTTGCAATTTTTAATGTTGGTTCTGACCGCCCTGCTATATAATCGTTCACCCGTGAAGGACTTATTCCAATTTCAGCAGCAAGTTGCTTTTGTGTCATTCCTTTTTCTTCAAGATATAACTCTATCAATTCTGCAGTGGTAGGTTTCTCTATCGGATAATGTTCTTTTTCGTATGCTATCACTATATCAGACATGACAGAGAGTTCTACCGAGTTATTATCATTTGCAGGAGTATTGTCATCGACTAATGGTAAAAGTGCTTCCACTCTTGCCAAAGCAAATTTATATTGTTCTTTTGTTACTTTACTCATATACTATACCTTAAATGGTTGAACAGTCAATTTTATCATATTCCTTATGAGGACAGACTTTGCGAATAAAGATATATCCCATTGTAAACTTTACAACTACTATTAACCGATAGTTATTACCTTTGATATTGAATACATAATGTTGGTTGCCTACATAATCAGTAGCTGGAAAATCAACTTTTATTTCAGATAGATTTTTCCATCCGGCTTTTTCTGCAATATCATACCAACGTTCTAAGGCTATGCGCGAATCTTCATATCCTTTCGTTTCATAGAACTCTTTTAGTTTTTTATGTGATACAATTCTCATATATCTTTTATTTAATACAAAAGTAGGGAATTATTTTGAATTGTAAATTTTTTCAGTGATAAAATTCTACAATATGGAATTTTGTCCATATAAAGAGTGCATTCAAAAATATGTTTTGTGTAGGTGTAGGAATAGATATAAAATTGAATGACTTTTCTATGGGGAGATATAAAAATATGCAGAATGCTGATCTAAAGGATTGCGCCATTAGGAAATACTGTGTGACTTCGTGTGATATCTAATTGGGGATAATTTATTTTTTATCATGAACAAGTGTGATAAATCTGAAAATCAGCTGTTTGATAGCATGATTCGTTTTATAAAAAATGGGGTTCTCTTAGTAAGAGAACCCCATTTTGTTGCAAAAGTAGCTATAATTCCCAAGAAACGGAAATTTTTTGCCGCTTAAAAATCTTTTAATAAATAACAAAATGGAATTTGTTTGCAAGAGACAATACATGATAGCTTATATTTTACACATTATCAATGTTTTAAATAAGTTTGGGGTTCTCTTACTAAGAGAACCCCAAAAATGAAGCTTCAACAAGCCTTCATTTTAGAAGTACAAATGATAAATAATTTATGTTTTGATGCAAATCTGTAATGATGCGGATTTGGGTACTGAATACTCCTTTCCGCAGAATCAAAACATAACGGGTAAAGCGCCTAGGTTACTGCCATGCAGTTCAATCGCTTCCTGCCCAGACCAGGGGTCAGATCTGATAACCACGTCACAGACGGGGGAAGAAAAAGAATATCCTGACCACAAGTGGTATTATATGTTCCTGCGCAACAGAGAGCTGAAACGCTATATCGAAATCTTTACCGGCAGGAGGGCTGTGATGATGAATACCCGGTCTGGCATAAAGGAAGAAAGACGTTTCTGCTTCAAAGTGTTTTCATATACCTCTGCTGATCATAAAAGACGTTTTGAACGGTGTCCTTATAGCAAGGAAGAATATGCGGCCCGTCGGGAGTCCGCCTTTGCCGTAAAGGAGGCGTTCGCTACGGGCTCTGTACAGAAGTTGAACGCTTTGACGGACGAAAAGGAAATCACGGGTGATGGTTATCTGTTTGTATGTGCCCCGTTGGATGAGTTGAATCTCATCCTTGCCCATCTGTTCCCCCGGCAGTATCTTGCAAAAGACCGCAATTCCTATAGCGTGGCTGTTATTCCCCATAGACAGATGGAAGAATTTATTTATCTGTATGCATCCATGCCTTATAACATTGAACTGATGGATAAACCTCTTGAGGAGTATATTCAGAAAAAGCAGAAGATACGTATTACGGGTGGTGTCTTTCAAGGGAAGGAGGGGTGCATCATGCGTTTGCATCGGAATACAAAGTTGGTGTTTGCTTTTGGTAATATGACGGTGGCTATTAATTATCTTCAGGCTTTTCCGTTTGAGAAGGTGGAATAAAGTGGCTATACTAAAGAAGCGTGGTAAGCCCGTTGCAAACTGTCAGGCGTCACAAATCGTGAGGGTTATTTCTCTGATTCATCTGGCATTCAATCATTTTGTTGAATATTTCTTATTACCGTGAGATGAAGGCTTTTCGGTTCCGCGGCCTGTCCATGTTGGTAGTGCTCTGTCGTATGAACGGTTTGTCACTTTGGAATATTTAAGAAATTCTTTCGTGAGTTGTAAACGGTCGTAGGGATTATGAGAACCGGTTGCCAATGACGATCGGGATCTGTACTGACAATATTTAAAAATCAATCCCAGTTTTTGATTTATCTAAGAGGTAAACTCGAAAAGAGACTTTCTTTAATATGGTATGTTTAAAATGGGATGTTTACAAATAGTTCACTCCATATATGGTAGAGATGTGGGAGTTGAAATGGCTGAAACTTATTACGATAGTATGATTTTTGAGATGGTCATTGGGGTTGGAACCAATATTAAATTCAAAATATATATATTTTTTAGCTTAATGTTATTTAGTACACTTGCCAGTGCTCTAATTAAATGTTAAATAGTTATTTACTTTGTAGTATTTCTTTTTTAATGGAATCTGTAAATATCCGGCTTAATAACACTCGCATCGCCAAGAATGCCTTGTTGCTCTATTTTCGTATGATATTCATGATGGCCGTAAGTCTTTACACGTCTCGTGTAGTATTGACAGCATTGGGAGTGGAGGATTTCGGTATTTACAATGTGGTAGGCGGTGTTATCACTCTGTTTAGTTTCCTGAATGGGGCTATGGCTTCTTCCACTCAGCGTTATGTGACTTTCGAACTGGGCAAGGGGGACACAGATCGGTTACGGAAGGTTTTTCGGACAAGTGTATACATTCATTTATTGATAGGATTACTTATTTTACTATTGGGCGAGACTTTAGGATTGTGTTTTTTTTATGAAAAGATGGTTATTCCTTCTTCGCGCATGGTTGCAGCTTTCTGGGTGTATCAGTTCTCTATCTTAACCATGGTAGTTATGGTGATGAGTGTTCCCTATAATGCAGTGATCATAGCTCATGAACGTATGTCTGCTTTCGCTTATATTTCTGTGCTTGAGGTTATGTTGAAACTGGGTGTTGTCTATTTGTTATATCTTACAAGTGCCGATAAGTTGGTCGTGTATGCGGCTCTGCTTTGTCTGATGCAGCTGCTTGTCCGTGTCGTTTATGGCTGCTATTGCCACCGTAATTTTGAGGAGACGCGTTATCGATGGTCGTGGGATGGCAGTCTGTTTAAGGAGATGCTCAGTTTTGGAGGTTGGAACTTGTGGGGCGGTTTTTCGTCGGTTCTGTTTTCTCAAGGATTGAACATTTTATTGAATCTGTTTTTCGGTCCGGCTGTGAATGCTGCTCGTGGCATTGCTGTTCAGGTACAGGGAGCCGTAACCCAGTTTTCCACCAATTTTCAGACCGCCGTCAATCCACAGATAACTAAATCATACGCCACGGGTGATTATGCTTATATGCACAACCTGATATTTCGCTGTTCCAAGTTTACGTTTTTGTTGCTAGTCACTATTTCTTTCCCGATTTTTCTTGAAACGGAAATGATTTTACAGCTGTGGCTTGGAACAGTTCCTTGTTATACAGCCGTTTTTGTCCGGCTGATGCTTTGTGTTACCATTATGGATGCTATGGCGGGTGCGTTTATGATTTCCGTTCAGGCTACTGGGCGTGTGCGAGTGTACCAGTCTGTGGTGGGTGGCATACTGTTGACCATCGTTCCGCTTTCCTGGCTTGTGCTGAAAGCAGGAGGTGCTCCCTGGAGTGTGTTTGTTGTTCACTTGGTTGTATGTTTGTGTGCTTTTGTCGCCCGTTTGTTTATTCTTCGTCCTCTGATACATCTGTCATTGTTTGGTTATTTTCTTCAGGTAATATGCAGGTGTATAAGCGTTTTGCTGGTGGCTGTTCCTTTACCCTTGGTGCTATTGCATTTTTTGCCGGCCACGTTGTCAAGTGGCGTATTAGTTTGTCTATCAGGTATGTTGTTGATGTTTTTTTCATCTTATCTGATAGGATTGACGGGAGGCGAAAGGAGGTTTGTTGACGATAAGGTTCTTTCGTTTTTGAAAATCAAGAAATAGATGATACATATTGCAGATAAGCGGCAGTGTTGCGGTTGTTCAGCTTGTGTACAGAAGTGTCCTAAGCATTGTATATCTTTTTATGAGGATGAAGAAGGTTTTCTTTATCCTAGGATAGATACAAACCATTGTATAGACTGTGGTTTGTGCGAGAAAGTCTGTCCGTTTCTGAATTGCGACAAGGCTGTTCCTCCGCAGGAGGTCTGGGCGGTAAAAAATCAAAATGAATCGGATCGAATGCACAGTTCTTCGGGAGGCGTGTTTATAGCATTGGCCCGTGAAGTACTGGCATGGGGCGGTGTGGTGTTTGGTGCTGTCTTTGACGGGAATTATGAGGTGAAGATAACTTATTCGGAAACTTTGGAAGGGGTTCGTCCCATGATGGGAAGTAAATATTTGCAGGCACGGGTGGAAACAGGGTTTGCAGATGCTGAACATTTTTTGAAGCAGGGGCGTCATGTTTTGTTTTCGGGGACTCCCTGTCAGATAGCCGGACTTCATAAGTATCTCCGGAAAGATTATCCTAATTTGTTGTCTGTAGATTTTCTTTGTCACGGTGTGCCGAGTCCCGGCGTGTGGCGGAGATATTTGAAAGAAACAATGAATGACTTACAATCCGCCCGTAGGGCGGCGGCTGGAAAAAATACAGTTTTCCCTTCTCTAAATGTCATGCCCACGATAGTGGGTATAGAATTTAGAGATAAGACACTGCACGGCTGGAAAAAATACAGTTTTGTTGTCCGTGGAAGGTCCGCCTCTAAGGCGGACAAAAATTCAGTTTTGTTGTCCGATATACACCGTGAGAATCCTTTTATGAGGGGGTTCTTATCTGATATTTATCTGCGTCCTTCTTGTTATGAATGTAAGTGTAAGAACGGGGTGAGTCACAGTGATCTGACTATTGCTGATTTTTGGGGCATTGACCGCTTGATGTCTGATTTCGATGATGATAAGGGAGTGGGGTTGGTATTGGTAAATACGGCCGGTGGGCATCATTTTTTTAATAAGCTTTCTATGGAGAAACGCTTGTCCTCATTGGCTGATGTGCAGCCATTGAATGGTGGTTTCAAGGAATATACCCGACCACATCCTAAACGTGTGCAGTTCTTTCAACGGTTTGCGAAAGGGGAGTCAGTGAAGAATATTGTGGAGGATTTGCTGCATGTTCCTTTGTGGCGAAGAGTTGTGAAACGGATAAAAAAGTGTATTTTGAGATAAGAAAAGCAGTGGAATGAAAATAGGAATACTTACATTGCCATTCAACAATAATTATGGCGGGTATCTTCAGGCTTATGCTTTGATGACTGTTCTAAAAGGGATGGGTCATGATGTAGAATTGATATATCGAAAACATAATTATAGGCCTTTGTTTTTGCGGATAAAATATTTTATAAAAACATTGGTGAAATGTTTGTTAGGTCAGAAACATGAGTTGCTTATCATGGATCAGGAAAAGGAGTTGAGGTATAAAGGAAAGGATTTAATGCCTTTCGTGGACAAGTATATAGCTCCTAAAACAAGACCTTTATTTTCCACAGAACAATTAAGAAAAGAATGTAAAGGAAAATATGATGCTATTGTTGTAGGTAGTGATCAAGTATGGCGTCCAGATTATGTTTCGAATATAGAGAATTTTTTTCTTGACTTCATAGACAATCCTCAAATACTTAAATTATCATACGCAGCTTCATTTGGAACGAATAGCCCGATATATTCAGATAAGGAAAAGCGTATATGTGGGGATTTAATAAAAAAATTCAATGCTGTTTCAGTTCGTGAGAGAAGTGGTGTTGATGTGGTTTGTAATTTAGGTTGGTTTAATGGTCGTGCAGAAGTGGTATTAGACCCAACTATGTTACTTGATTTAAAAAACTATGAGCAATTTATTATACCTTCCAAGGAAGATTATGTGGTGGCTTATATTCTTGATATGGATGAAGATAAAGAATGTGGGGTGAGAAACATAGCAAGAGAACTTGCTTTGCCAATGAAAAATCTTTCTTTAAGTGGAAAACAACTTCCTTCTATGGAAACGTGGTTGTCATGTTTGTATAATTCAAAATTTATTGTAACTGATTCATTTCATGGCGCTGTCTTTTCAATATTATTTAATCGTAATTTTATTGTATATGCGAATCAAGAAAGAGGTGTAGATAGGTTTTTTTCATTGCTGAAAACATTTAATATTGAGAATAGAATGATTCTGGATAAAAATGGTATATGGGAGCTGTTGCATAAAAAAATAGATTGGGAAATCGTTAATGAGAGATTGGAAATGAATAAGATGCATAGTATGTCTTTCCTTAGAAAAGTTTTGGGAGAATAGTAATAAGTCTTAGTAATTATCAAGAATATGAGGTATTTGATTGTACAAGATTGGTTAAGTACTAGCGGTAATCATGCAGGTATGAGACATATGTGTGAACTTTTGTTACAAAAATATCCTAATGATTATGAGGTTTATGTAAAAGAATGTTCTAAAGTATGGGATTTGCAGCTTAACGGGACTTTTTTTAGAACTTTTGGAAATAGATTGAAAAGGTATATAATTAATAAGAGAGAGAAATATTATGCTAAAGGGTTATATATTGAGCTATGTAAACCAATGCTTGCAAAATTAAAAGATGGAGATGAGGTTTTTTTACTTGAATATATGCAACCTGATGTTTCCCAATATGAATTGGCTTGTTATATTCGAAAAAGATTCCCAGCTATAAAAATTTATGCTCTATCGCATTTGACGTGTAAATTTTTTAAAGAAAGAGAAAATAAGGAGGCTGATTTTATTTTTAAATGGGCAAAACCAGTAGATAAACTATTAACATTGGGTTCGTCTTTATCTGAATATTTTAAAGAAGTGGGTATTCCTGAAGAAAAAATTAGTACGGGGTTTCATTATGTGGATTCTGATTATTATCATAAAAATACGGAATTAAAAAATCACGAACCGATTACTATAATTGCTATGGGTGCTTTACAGCGAGATTATTTAATGTTGGCAGAAATTGTTAAAACATGTACAGCTGTACATTGGATTATATGTCGAGGTAGAAAGGACGTTGATTATTTATTTCCAAAAACAGACAATGTTGAATTAAAAGGTTTTTTACTAGAAGATGAACTCTACCATCAAATGGATATCGCAGATATTTCTTTAAATATAATGGAAGATACTGTTGGAAGTAATGTAATAACAACATCTATGGCAATGGGGTTAGCTATAGTAGCAACTGATGTTGGCAGTATTCGTGATTATTGTGATGAAAGTAATGCAGTGTTTTGCCAAAATAGTGTAAAGAGTATAGTTGAGGCGATAAATAGCATAATATGGGATGAAGAAAAAATATATAAGATGAAGAAATCTTCTATAAGAAAAAGTTTAGAATTGTCGATAGATAGGGTTGATGGATGGTTTAAAAGTTTGTCATATTAATGTGGCATTTTTCAAGAAGGCATACAGGGTATTTTATGCATAGATGTTTTTATGAATAATTTATAAAAACATCTATAAATAAGAACTTTCGAGTAGTATTAATAGCTTATGAAATTGTCTATTATTATTCCTGTTTATAAAGTTGAACAATTTCTTAATCAATGTATTCGGTCAATAACAGATCAAATACGTGATGGTATTGAGATAATCTTGGTAGATGATGGATCGCCTGACTATTGTCCCCAAATTTGTGATGAATGGGCTGAAAAATTTAGTTGCATTAGTGTGATTCATCAGCAGAATCAAGGACTGTCAATGGCGCGTAATAATGGTTTGGAAAAAGCAAAAGGTAATTATGTTTGGTTTGTAGATAGTGATGATTGGTTATTGCCCAATGCTATTGATGATGTGTTTTCCGTTATTGAAAAATATCCAGAAGTAGATGTCTTTTCTTCATATATGCGAAGGTATTACGAGCAGACTGAACGCTATAAAGATATTCGTAGCAAATATTACGGGTTTAATTTTAGTGGAAAGTCTTATATGAAACATCATTGTCCTAAGGGAGCATCGCAAAGATTTGTCTATAAACGTTCTTTTATAGACAACAATGCATTACGTTTTTATCCTGGTGTTTTGCATGAAGATGGAATATGGGGGAATAGTATGTTGTATTTGGCAAAAAAAGTACATGTTCTGGAACGTCCCATTTATGTATATCGTTTAAGAAATGAAGGTTCAATAATGAGTAATATTAAAGTAAAATCTGCTTATGACCTTATAACAGGACATAAGATATTGATGGATTTTATGAACAAGAATGTAGCCCAAACTGATCGTTTTTTTTTTCGATGCCAGATTTTCGAAATGGTGGTGTGCTCATTTTCTTTTTGTCTTCATTTGTCGCAGACCCCTGAATACAAAGTTTTCTTATGCCAAAATCAATCGTACATAAGTAGGGAAGGATTAAATATTTTGTCTATAAGACCTTATATAATCTTAGCGTGGTTAATGTATATTAATCCTTCTGCTGTTTTTAGATATATGAAGGCAAAAAATAAAATGAAGGCAGTTGTTAAGAATCTGCTAAAATTTCATGAATAAATGCAAATTATCTATTTTTTCATATCACGAAGTTTACGTATACCGCGTCTGCTTCGTAAAATCTTCTATAAATATTATAACCGTTTTCTTTTCCATGTAAATGGCGTAAAGTTTGGAAAAAATATGCAAGTTTTCAATCGATTTTATCTCTCTAAACATCCCAAGGCCCGGATTACAATTGGTGATAATTTCATATTTACCAGTGGTGAAGCTTTTAATCCGTTATGTAGGAACATTCGTGGATGCATTTATGCTCCTGAAGGTTGTACCATTCGGATAGGAGATAATGTAGGAATTAGTTCGGCTTGTATTTGGGCAAAAGAGCGTATTGTGATAGGTCATCGAGTGAAAATTGGTGCAGATAGCATTTTGATGGATACAGATGCTCATAATTTGGACTATAGAATTCGGAACTCGGAAAAGAAAGATAGCAGAGGAAGAAGCATTGATGGATATACAGCATCCAGTGCTCCAATAGTAATAGAAGATGATGTTTTGATAGGTACACGATGTATTATTTTGAAAGGGGTAACTATTGGTGCGCGAAGTGTGATAGGTAGTGGCAGTATTGTTACCAAATCAATTCCTTCTGATTGTATTGCTGCTGGGAATCCGTGTAGGGTAATCAGGGCTGTTAATGAAAGATGACCATATATGGGTTGGTAACATTTTTTGTATAAAAAGCTTACGCTAATAAATAATATGCAAATAACAGAAGTATCTATTATTTATTTCATTTTTAGGCTGCTTCTTTTTGTGGTTGCTGTGTGGAATGGATATATTCTTTCCCATAAGAATAGAAAACTAAAAATATCAGATTTTTCCCCTATTATTTTGGTATATACCCTTTATTCCGGTTTAAGATGGGGAAGAGGTGTGGATTATAATGTTTATTACTGGGTATATGAAAATATAAAGAATGGCGTAAGTAGGGAAGATAATGAACCTTTATTTGAATTGTTGGTGAAAATCAGTGCGTGGTTAGGCTTCTCTTGGCAAGGATTTGTAGTTTTTATGAGTTTCTTTCTGATATTTGCTTGGTGTTTCTTCCTAAAAGATTATAAAAAACATTTGACTTTGGCATTGCCGTTTCTTTGTTTGAATCTAACCATGGCAGAGAACCTGATGCGATGGTGTTTAGGTTTTTCTTTCATACTTATCGGACTTTCCTATTTGTTGTCTAAAGAGGATTATAAAAGATATTTCATTTTTTGTACAATGGGCTTTTTAGTTCATTATGCTCTTATACTGAATATTCTGCTTTTTACAGGACTTTTTTTCTTTAAAAAGTCTTTTTCTCCTATTCTCTTTTTTGTCTTATATATGGGAGGTATTACAATCTTTTCTGCTAATTTTTTTACAAATTTTATAGATGTGGTTCAACAGGTTGATTTAGGAACACGTTTTTTGGCTTATCAAGAAAATGCTGCAATGTGGCTGGATCCGGAAGAGCAGAAAGTGGGAGGCGATTTTTCGTATCTTAATGTGTTAGCTACTTTCTTTTTTATGTTTGCTGCCTGTAAAATGGTCAAGACTAGACCTGAATGGACATATGTGTATAATTTGTCATTAATAGCATGTGTCTGTTTCCCCATATCTCAAAAACTAGAACTTCTGATGCGATTGGAATACATTATATATATTTTTAAAATTGTCATGACGGGTGTTGTCATGATGGATGTGTTGAAGAATAGAAAATATTATGGTAAATGTATGTATATGTTCGCTGTCATATTTTTAGCTTATTATTTATGTTATTCTTATATGGTTCGTGAATCGTTTATGACTTCTGATCCTCCTTATTATATATGGGATGCGCATGGTCGGAAGACTTTAATCTGATTGGATAGAAGTTATTTTATTAGTAGAATTTAAAAGAGGAAATATGATAAATCTTATAATTAAAAGCGGATTAGGTAATCAGCTCTTTCAATATGCGTACGCAAGATTTTTACAATCTTTATATCAAAAAAGCACGCATGAAAACGAAATTATAGCCATTAATCCATATTACATACAACATACTATTATTGAAAACAATGATCCGCGTCAGATGTCTCTTCATCATTTTAAATTAGGCAATAATGTGAGGTTTATGCATCCAAAAGAGCAAAAGGATGCAATGCGTGCATTCAAAATAAGTACAATATTTTCGACGGGTATTTATGGGATGTATAGATGGAAAGTGAAAGGGGAAAAATTAGACGGGAAAGATTGGTTTGAGAAAAGAGCAAGGGCAGGAGTTTATTATACATGCTCTCCATATACAACATATCCTTCGCCATTATCTAAATCATTGGTAAAACATATATTCGGTTACTTTCAGTCTGAACAGAATTTTCATGATATTGCAGATGAGATTATTAAAGAATTGGAGGTGAAAGATGTACCGTCTGAACAAAATAGTGCTATGATGGCGCAAATGTCGGTTTGTAATTCTGTTTGTCTTCATATTCGTAGAGGGGATTATCTGAACGATGCATGGAAAAATTTGCAGGTGTGTGATTTTGATTATTATAACAGGGGAGTTAATGAAATTTTGAATAGAGTAGATGATCCTGTATTCTATGTATTCTCGAACACTCATGATGATTTAGAATGGATAAAAAAAAATTATAAGTTTGAAGATCTTACAGGTCGCAGAGATATTAAGTTGGTATATGTTGACTTAAATAATCCTGATTATGAAGAATTGCGCTTAATGTATACATGTAAGCATTTTATCATTTCCAATAGCACGTTTAGTTGGTGGGGGGCATTCTTGTCAAAAAATGAAAAAAAAGTGGTTTGTGTTCCTGATAGATGGAATTTGGATTCAAATGAGGATGGTAATATCTATTTAAAGGAGTGGATAAAAATATCTAAGTCATAAGGGGGGATAATTTATTATTTTTTTGGGGAGTGAATGTGTAATGAAGGAAAGTCCACAAAATATGAAAAAACCAAAAATTTCAATAATTACAGTGTGCTATAACAGTGAGGTGCATCTTGAAGAAGCTATCTTGAGCGTTATTAGTCAGCCATATATTAATAAAGAATATATCGTGATTGACGGTGGTTCTACGGATGGTACACTTAAAATTATCGAAAAATATAGAAACAAAATAGATTATTATATTTCAGAACCAGACAAGGGTATAAGTGATGCTTTTAATAAAGGAATAAAAGCTGCAACTGGTGATTTGATTGGGATATTGAATTCTGATGACTTCATGATGCCAGATGTTTTGAGTAAAATAGCTGTAGAATATGACGAAAATATTGGAGTATACAGAGGGTATTGCATAGTATGGAATGAAAAATTAGCAACCCGGAAAGAACTTCATCCAAATATGAAATTTGGTGTTCCTCCTTTTGGTGCTATAATCTGCCATGAATCATCGTTTATATCAAGACAGGTTTATGATAAGGTTGGACTATACAAAGTAGATTATAAATATATGATGGATTTAGATTTATTTATCAGAATTTATAAAGATAAATCGATTACGTCAAAAATGATGGATGTTTGTGCAATAACATTTAGAACAGGTGGAGTTTCATCATCGTCAGCATTTAAACTTGAGAATGAGCGGAAAAAAATGATTTTAGAGAATGGAGGATCATCGTTTGATGTATTGACATATTTGTTCTTTCACAGATGTAAATATGCAGTAAAAGTAATAGTTTATACAATAAAATCATGGTTAAGAAAATAGCTCTCGTAACATGTTATTTCCAACCCAATTATGGAAGTCAGCTACAAGCATTCGCTACTCAAGAAGTTTTCAAGAAACTGGGCCTGGAACATGAGACCATAATGATAGATGGATTACTTCCGGAAATAAACAAAGCAAAATATAGATATTTTTTCAATAGAATATTTGATATCAATACAATCAAGGACAAAATGGCGACTGTACGTAAGTTTATTGCCAAAAGGAGAAAATCAGAATATGCAACTAACTTAAGTATTAGGTATGATATGTTTAGAGATTTTGCTAATACGATGTTCACTTTGTCTAAAAGGTATGACAGCAAGGATAATCTTGGAGAAGCGGCATACAATTATGCTGCTTTTGTAGTAGGAAGTGACCAACTATGGCTACCATCAAATATCGCCGCTGACTATTATACGTTGAATTTTGTGCCTGATGATATATGCAAGATTGCTTTTGCTACAAGTTTTGGCATTTCAGAACTATCTTCAAAGTATGGAATGATTGCCGGAAGGTTCCTAAACAGAATAAACTATGTATCAGTAAGGGAAATTTCTGGGCAGAAGCTTGTGAAAGAATGGGCGAAAAGAGACGTTCCTGTGGTTTGTGATCCTACCATTATGTTTGATGCAGAAGAATGGAAGCAAATAATTTATGCTGATGGTAACGGCAAAAGATTTGCCAATGGAGATAAATACATTTTTGTTTATTTTCTTGGAAATAACCCTTGGGAGCGTGATGTGGTGAAACGTGTGCAGAAAGAGACCGGACTTAAAATTGTGCAGATAGCGCATAGTGATGAGTATGTGAAAAGTGATGAATGCTTTGCTGATCATACCCCGTATAATGTAGGACCTAGGGAATTTGTGGAGTTGATACGTGATGCAGATTATATATTTACAGATTCTTTTCACTGCTCGGTGTTCTCGATGCTTAATAGTAAGAAATTTTTTACTTTTCCAAGATATAATAGTGATGGGCCAGTATCTACCAATGGACGTCTATATTCTTTGCTCTCATTGGTAAAACAAGAGGGTAGAATGGTGAAAAAGACTGATGTGTTTGATGTGAATGAGCGAATTAATGAAGATATTGATTATGCATTAATTCATGATGAGTTTGCGAAGTTGCGTAAATTTACATGGAACTGGTTGAAAAATGCATTGGAGGAAAGTAATATCCTATGATTACGGTAAAGGACCAAAAAAGTTGTTGTGGCTGTTGGGCATGCGAGAATGTATGTCCAAAGGGCTGCATAGAGATGAGAGAAGATTTTGAGGGGTATCGCTATCCGGTGGTTGATGCCGAAACATGTACCGATTGTGGTGCATGTGAGGCTGTATGTCCTCTTTTGTCTGAAAAGATCATAAAAAAAGAATCCTACAAAGAACCGGTCAACGCGTTTCTAGCTCAGAATAGGGATGAGAAGGTCTTACGGGAGAGTACTTCTGGAGGGGCTTTTTCAGCGATTGCCAATTGGGTGATAAGAAAAGGAGGGGTGGTCTATGGAGCGGCATTTGGCGCTGACGATGAGGTGATTCATGTGGCTGTTGACACAACAGATGAATTGTATAGGTTTAGAAACAGTAAATATGTTCAAAGTCTGATAGGAGATGCCTATAGCAACACTAGAAAACTTTTACTTGCAGGGAAGTGGGTGTGTTTCAGCGGAACGCCTTGTCAATTGGAAGGCTTGTTAAATTATCTTCGTAGGCCTTATGACAAACTAGTGACGGTAGATGTGGTGTGCAGGGCTGTGCCGTCTCCGCTTGTTCTTCGTAAGTATATTGAAATGCAAAGAAAATACTTTGATTTTACTGATTTGAAATTCAGAAATAAACGCTATGGGTATAAATATTCCAGCATGAGTCTGAGTGGAGGAAATAAAGAATATCATGAAGGAATTGATACGGATTATTATCTGCGTACATTTTTTGCCGGAGTTAACATTCGTCCTAGTTGTACGGATTGTAAATTTCGTTCTGTTGTAAGAAGAACAGATTTTACTATTTGGGATTGTTTTGATGTATATAGATTTAACAGTAAACTTGACAATGATAAAGGAGTAACCCGTATATTGGCACGTACTCGGAAAGCAGAAAACATACTGGAGGAAGTATCTCATGAATTGAAATTAGTGGAAATAGGTGTGGATCAGGCTGTATCAGGTGTGAAAGAATTGGTCCAGTCTCCTGTACCTCATCCATTACGTGGTAATTTCTTTAAAGATTTAGTAGTAATGGATACCGAAAAATGTTTTAAGAAATATTTTCCTATAACCATAAGACATAGGATAGAGAAGCAGGTACGGGTATACAGTGCTCGTTTAGGAATATATCAAACAATGAAACGTATTTTTTGGATTGTTAATAAGGGAAAAGTTATCAAGCGATAGAGTTCGTTTTAATATATTTTATGAAAGTTCTTCATATTGGCCAAGTAATTGGCGGATTGGATATCTATATCCGAAATTCGATAATATACGCTGAAGGCGGCTATGAGTACATTCTTGTTCATGGTGACAAAGACAACAATAAGCCGATAGAAAAGAATGGGGAGAGAGTGAAAGAGTATGGAATAAGCCTTTATCGGAACTTGAATCTATGGAATGATTTTAAAGCTATAATACAAGCTGTGAGAATAATAAGAAAAGAACGGCCGGATTTGCTTCATTGTCATAGTGCCAAAGGTGGGGTTGTGGGAAGGGTTGCCGGATTCCTAACTCGAACTAAAACTTTTTATACTCCTCATGCTTTCTCGTTTTTAAGTACCCAATCAAGATTAAAAAGAAAAATCTATTTGTTTATAGAACGTTCTACAAAATTGAATGCCTGGCTTTTGGCTTGTTCGGAGTCAGAACGGGCAATGGGGATCAATTTGGTTCATTATCATAAAGACAAAGCCTTGGTATGGAATAATGCCGTACCGGATGCTGTAAATGAATTGGGAAATGATGAAGCCTGATAAATATATTTGTTATATAGGAAGACCTTCCTATCAAAAGAATCCTCTTTTTTTAGTGGAAGTCGTAAAAGATGTACACGTTTTGCATCCTGAGGTGAAGTTTGTTTTGTTGGGGGTAGGCTATTATTCACCGGAACTTGATAGTATGAAAGCTAAGATTGCTGAATATGCTTTGGAGGAAGTGATAAGTCTTTTCCCTTGGCTTAACCATAAGGAAACATTGGAGTATGTCAATAATTCCCTGTTTTATTTGACGGTGGCCCGATATGAGGGATTGCCGTTGGCGGTAATTGAGGCTATGTCTTTGAGTAAAGCCATTGTTGCGTCTGATGTGGCGGGGAATAAGGATTGTGTGCAAGATGGATATAATGGAAGGCTGATTCCTTTGGAAAAGGAGGCCTTTGTAAAAGCTATATGTGAATTGGTGGAAGATAAAGTGAAAAGAGATTTGTATGGTAATAATTCACGTATTCTTTTTGAACAGAAGTTCTTAATAACAAATCGAATTCAAGAATTGGAGGCTATTTATCAGTCTGTAAAGTTGTAAATGAAACTTGCATGATTAAGAGAATATTATTAGCTGTTTGTATTGTTATTTTTTATTTACTGCAAGCAGATGCGCAAATCAACTATGGCACCACCGGCCTGATGAACATGCCTACCGCCGACATGCAGCGTGATAAAACCTTTATGGCAGGTGGAAACTGGTTGAATCATCACACTACCGTTCCCCGTTGGTGGTATGACACATGGAACTACTATATCAATATTACCATTTTCCCATGGTTGGAGGCAGGTTATCTGTGTACCGGTCATAAAGCTGTTCCTGTGGATTATGGTAATCGTTCGGGCTATTGGGTTCCTTCTACGTATGGTAAATTTATTAATCAGGACCGTTCCTTTCATTTTCGGCTTAGAGTGTGGAAAGAAGGCTGGTGGAAAGAATGGACTCCCCAGATAGTTCTCGGGGCGAATGATGTAATAGGTGATTCATGGAATGGAGGATCGCTGTCCAAACCTTCAGATTTGAATTATGGAAACGGCTTTCTTAACCGCTATTATCTGGCCATAACCAAACATTTTTATTTTGAGAACATGGGTACATTAGGCACACACCTGTCATGGATATACAGCAACCGTTTTGATAACAAGTTGAATAATCCGGCTATGGGTGCGAATTTCCGGTTTCATTTGAAGGAAAGTGATTCTTGGGTGCATAAAGCCATTAATGGTGTTAATTTAATGGCAGAAGTGGTTCCCGGTTATACGGATGTGAAGGAGGATTTGACTTTTGACCCTGATGGGGCGAAGTATCAGGTAAATCTTGGTATGGAGTACAGCTTCTGGAAAGACTACATCAATGCCATAGTAGAGCTGAACCGTTGCAAATACTTTTCCGGTGGCTTAGTCTTCAAACTCCATCTGAAATAATAAAATAAAATTATCCGATTAGGAACTCTGCTGTTTCAGATAGGAATCATTTTTAGTAAATTCATTATTGCAAAACCTTTGTACAAAGCAAAACAAATCATACGTAAGGGCATCCTCCATGCAGCCTCCCCCAAAGAAGAAACTGCATGGTGATTGTCACTTTCTTTCTCATCTCTCCAAGTACCCGAACACCCCCTCCGCATCAAAACACGGACAAGCCTTCGGGATACTTCCCGGCATATCCCTGTGCCCCCTGATCCGGACACCGGGAAAGATTTTCACCATCCGCATCAGCAACAAAATAAACTGCTCCGTCTGTTCCGGTGTCCGGGTATCGGCCGGATGCCCGTCCGCATCCAGGCCGCCCTCATAACAGATACCTATGCTGCAACGGTTCCACGGGCGGCAGTGCGCGCCCACTTCCAGCAGCTTGCGGTGTTGCGTCACACTTCCGTCGCGGCGGATATAAAAATGATACCCCACCGTGCGGAAACCGCGTGCTTTGTGGTCGCGGAGCAGTTGCTCGGCGGTGTAATCCCGGGTGCAGCGCGTGGCGCTGCAATGAATCACGATATATTTCACAGAAGCGGGGGAAGCCATCATCGGGCCGTCCTCCAGTGTGAGGAGGGAACGCTCGTTCGGGACCTCTTCCTCACCGATTATCATAGGGAAAGTTTCTTGAATCATACTGCTAATGGGGGCTTTTTAAAAAAGGGTGCTGCAACTGGTTACGCCCAAGGCGGTGAGTGCCGCTACGGCGGCTTGGATAATGGCGCGCAGAATCTGCTGCCAGGTGATTTTATTGGAATGGTTCATAAGAATATTTGTTTTAAAGGATTTGTTTTTGGTCATTCCGGACAAAGGGGAGGAATCCGTGGCCCTAAAAAAGAGGGCGATGGCATCCGGATTCCTCACTTTGTTCAGAATGACAGGTTCATTTTAGAAAGACAGCTCTTTACGGAAAGACAGCGCCATTACAGAAAAGATGCTTTCCGTACTTCGGAACTCCGGAAAGCCTAGGCATTTTCTTCCGGATTGCCTGCCGCTCCGGCGTCCTCTCCTGTCAGGTCTACAGAGGTCTTTCCCGCCTTCAGGGCTTTGACCACCAGCTTGGCGGCTTTTCGTGTGGGTACCAGGTTGAATGTGGTCTCGTCCAGCAGGCTGAGGAAACGGGTTCCGGCTTTCCAGCGCACGTTCAGGTCTTTCACGTGGATGGCGGGATTGTATGTCTCCAGCGATTCGGCCCCCATGCTGTTGATGTGGATGGAGAACGTGCCGAGGTCTCCCAGCTGGATGCGCTGTCCGGCCAGCAACTGCTCGCGCATGCAGTCCACAGCCTGGATCAGCACCGCCTGGATGTCGGCGCGGTTGTATTTGGAGCCGTGGTCCGAGATATGTTCGGCAAACTTCTCCAGTGTCATGATTTCGGAGTACTGGGCGTTGGCGTATGCCTTCTTGGGGGCATCCTTGTCACTGGGGTTGGCACGGAGGGAGATACTGTAGTTGATCATTGTTTTTTGGGTTTTAAGGGGTTATTATTATCGGAAAAGTGTCGGGAGGAGCAAGGCGCACACTGCTGCAACATCCGGTGAAACTTGGTACAAGATCCGCGGAATCTTGTACCAGGATTTTGGTAATCTTGTGCCGGGGTGCGGCCGGTTCCTTTTGACAGTGCAAAGATACTTTCACGTCCGTGCGGCGTGACCCCTTCCGGCCCCTTTTGACCCCTTGGCGCATTGCCGGCAGAATCACGGCTCTCCCAGGTGGAGGTAGATGAGTTGCAACTGGCGGCAGGTGAAGGATTTTTGGCTGGAACGGTATCCTGTGGCTTCCAGGTCGTGTAGCAACGGGGTGCAACGGGCGATCCAGCGCATCAGATGGCGCACGGCTACTTTCGGCGTGCTGTCCGGAAAATAAAGAAGGGCTGTTTGGGTCTTGTTCATAAATGGTTTCTTAATGGTTGTATGGGTTTAATGTTGACTTTTACGGGGCGCACACACGGGGTCACGAGGACAGTGGGGTCACCCCCTCTTTTCCTCACACACGCGTGCGCGTACTTATTTAGGCGGACGGGTCAGTTCTTGTGGTACGTTCCCCTGCCGTCCACACTCACCAGCGCGCCTTGCTTGGTGAGCCGCTTGAGCCAGGTAAGCGCGGTGGATTCGGGTATCCCCCTGTCATGCGCTTTTTCCAGCAGCAGCCGGCGGGTAAACTCGTCCTCCATGTCGGCAAAGAGCATCGCACGGTCTGCAGTGCTCCGGTGCTTGATAACGGAGGAGGAGAGAAACGAAAGAATATGCGTGGCGTGCAGGTAAAGCGGCTCTACCAAGGCAAGCACGGCATGGAAATCAGCGTCGGTGATCACCATGTCCCAACGCGTGATGATGCGGTCCTTCAGGTTGTCGGAAGAGATATGCGCGTCGGGTTTCACCAGCGAAGCGTCCTCCAGGCTTCGCAGGAGGGCGACTATCGACATCATGCGGCATGCATTGACGGCAAGGCGGAGGACGGAGCTGCTCATCTCGTCGCCGTTGATCTTGCCGGAACGATGGAACAGCTTGTCGAACAGGTGGTTGAACTGCTTTTTCTGGGCAACCGTCAGCTTCAGGGTAAACATTCCCCGGAGGGTCAGTTCGTCCAGCGTGTTTTTCCATTCATGGCCCATCCGGCGGAATTCCTCGTCCACGTCTACCTCATCCTCGCCAAACTGGTCCGCCCATTGGGTGACGCGTGGCATGTAATAGAAGTTTTGGCGGGAGAACAGGCCGTTCTCTGCCGTGGGGATCAGGGGCTTTACCTGTGCGGGCGTGCCCGAGAGGAGCACGGAGAGGTAGCTTCTCTCCACTTCCTGGTATTCGCGGTCGGTGCGCCGGTTGTAGGACAGGCGGTCGTGGTCGAACGCCTTGCGCAGCGTGTCGCTCCAGTTGCCGTATTCGGTGCCTATGGCGGCGGATACGGTGTCTGCCTCGCTTTCGCAGATGATGCCCGTTCCGTTGGAGTCCATGATATTTTGCAGGATGCCCGTTCCGGTGTTGTTTCCCGAGATGAGGAACATCCGGTTGGGGGGCAACACGGGTGCTTCCTGGTTTTTCCGTTCCTTGCCCAGGGAGTCGTAGGCCGCTTTTTCCTGGCGGTAGGTTTTCATCGCTTCTTTCACCTCGGCGCGTATCTTGTTGTGGATGGGTTCGATGAGGAGCCGCACCCACGTCAACGAGCTTTTCCCCGAGGCGGACGGGGCCACTACGAAGGTCTGCATGCAGGGGGCCTGCCACTTTCGGCCATACTGGCACCGCACTACGTGCGAGAGGGAGGCACCCAGCACGGTAAGCGCCCCCAGCAGCAATACGTCGCGCTGTTCGGGACTTTTACCGAAGGAGATGATTCGTTCCAGCAGTTCCGGCCATACGTAGTCTTGCGGAAAGGTGGGCAGGGGGGAATAAGGTTCGGGGCCTTCGGTGAGTTGTTCCTCTTCGTTTCCGTCTTCGGGGAAGTCGTTTTCCACCTTATCATGTCGCGCGTACGTGTGTGAGAAATTTGGGGTTGTCCTCGTTGACCCTGTTGACCCTGCCTTTTGAGCGCCGGCGCAGTTGGGAATTTTCACGCCGCATTGTCCGGCCAGATGGAATACGGTTCCCAGATGTATATCTTTTTTATTGGCACGAAGCGCGTTCGAGAATAGCGTTTGTGCATTGCGTTCGTTATATTTGGAGGAAAGGGAGCAGAGGGAGAGGAAGTCGTTGCGTCCCGCTTCCCCGCAATCGTTTGCGATGGCGAAAGCCAGTTGTACATATTCGGTATAGGTGGGGGCGATATCTGCGCCTGCCATGCGGACAGCTTCGGTCAGCTGCCGCAAGTTTTCTAAAGGATTGTTCATGTTCATGATATTTGTTGTTTTTTGAGTGCCTGTTTAAATTTTGTCCGGCATTCTTTTGAGTATGCTTTTCTATTCTTCTTAAATTTCCCGGCGTATCAATGCTTCCTCGTCATACGAGAGGAAACAGGCCCGTACCAGGTCCTTGCCGGAACGGTCCACGCCTTTGCCGGAGCGGCTCGTTTTCTTATCTTCCCCGTCCGGGTGGCTGTCATAGATTGCTTGTACGTAGTTCATCGCCCAGTGGATGTTTTCGGAGGTATTCTGTCTGGTGTCGGGTATGCGTGCCAGGTCGTAGGGGATGAACGCTTTTACTCCGCGTCCGCCGGGGCTGGTGAATGCCAGTACAGGGCGCAGGAGGCGGTCGTCGAACAGTTGTCTTTTCAGCTTTTCCGCTTCCCCACGGGAATCAAGATGGTCTATGTCCACCACAATCAAGCCCGACGGTCCGGTCAGGCTGTCGCTTTTGCGGTAGGAAAAGACACCGCAGGGGGTAACGTAGGGCAGTGTCTGCTGCTTGAGCATACGATAGATTTTTTCATCCCCGTTTTCCGCTGCCCGGCGCACGGTCTCGGTCAGTGTTTTCAGGCGTTCGCTGGATGTGATCAGTTTGTACACTTCCTGTAAGGTTATTTCCTTGTAGGGCGTTAAGGTGGGCGGCTGGACGGTTCGTCCGGTGGCACTGTCCTTTACCGGTGATATCGGTGGCAGAAACAGTGACATTTTAAATTGGTTCATTCGTTTTTATTTATTAAATTTGCAAGCCCTGATATTTATGAATCAGGTTATTGATTTTCAATGTTACAAAGTTCGATATAATAACCGAGATACGTGTGTTTTTGTCCTGAATGAGGACATGTAAATGAGTATTCATATAAAAAAATACGATTTAATCCGATGGAACATTTGAATCCTGTTGATCAGGCCCGGCAATTGGCTGCCGAGGTAGTGAAACGTCTGGGCCAGTTGAATCTGCACAGACGGGAGTTGGAGCGTAAGCTCCATGTGGCTAATGGCTTTTTTACCAGCCTGGAAGAAAAAAAATAACATGACGCTTCTTCTTTTTTTCGAGGTGAAGGCGGTTATAGAAGAACACTATGAGAGGCGTATCGAGTTTTACAGGTATGTCAACCCGCCGCTGTCACGGGAGGCGGAACGTGAACTGGGGGAGTGGAAGGGAAAAGTGAGGGAGATAATGGGGATGCTTTGAGTAAATTCTTTAATGAGAAATTTTTGTCTGAAGAAAAATAAATTGTATATTTGCGAAAACCTACTTGGAGGAAAAATATGAAAACGACATCTGAATACATTGCATTATTGCGTAAGTATATGGCTGAGAATGCTCATAAATATGGCATTGTGCGTATGGGTATTTTCGGGTCTGTGGCACGTGGCGAGCAGACTGAAAATAGTGATGTGGATGTGTGTGTGGAAGGTCAGCTGCATGGCTTTTTCGCTTTAGCGGGTATAAAGCAAGAGTTGGAAGAATTATTGGGCTGCAAAGTGGATATTGTACGCCTGCGAGATAGAATGGATTCATTTTTACGTGAAAGAATTCAGAGGGAGGGCATTTATGTATGACACGTTGATCGCTTTCCATATATTGGATTTGATACAGAAATCTCTGGAAAGAATAAGTTTTCGTTTTTCGGATATCTCCTGTCCGGATGATTTTCTATTGAGTGAAAGCGGTATGATGAAACTGGATAGTATCTGCATGAAACTGACTGCGATTGGAGAAAGCATTAAAAATCTGGATAAGGTGACAAACAAAGAATTATTGGCTCAATATCCGGAGATTCCATGGAGGTATGTGATGGGGGTACGTGATATAATAGTACATCATTATTTCGATGTAGATGCTGATGAGATTTATCGTATTTGCCTGGAAGACATACCACAATTGCAGCAAGCGATAAAACGAATGCTGGATGATCTGAAGACGGATAACCTAATAATGGGATAGCTTTTCTTTACCAATATCGTAAAATTCTTTTCTGAAGAAAAGAAGTCATATTTTGCGGTAAACGCAACAGGAAGTGGCGGAGTTTGTTTATCTTCGTAGCGGTAATGCTAAAATGGAAAAAATGATGGAACAGCAGCAATTGAAGAAATGCCCGATAGGCATACAGACTTTTGAGGAAATAATCAACAAGGGTTACCTCTATATAGATAAGACGGAATATGTTTACCGGATGGCGTACGGCGCCTCCAAATATTGTTTCCTGAGCCGTCCCCGCCGGTTCGGCAAGTCATTGCTGACTTCTACGTTGCACAGTTACTTTGCCGGGAAGAAGGACCTTTTCAGGGGATTGGCCATTGAGAAGCTGGAAACCGAATGGACGGAATATCCGGTGCTGCACTTCGACATGAGTCTGGCGAAGCATGTGGACAAGGATACGTTGGAAAGCATGCTGAGCTTCCAGCTTAGCGGATATGAACAAATTTATGGCAAGCCTGAGGAGGCTGTGAAGCTGAACGACCGGATGACTTCACTCATCATGCGTGCCAACGAACAGACCGGCCGACAGGTGGTAGTCCTTATTGACGAGTATGACGCGCCTTTGCTGGATGTGATGCATGAGGAAACGGATCTTCCCGTTCTCCGTAACGTGATGCGCAATTTTTACAGCCCGTTGAAGGCGTGCGACCCTTATCTTCGCTTTGTGTTCCTGACCGGCATTACCAAATTCTCCCAACTCAGCATCTTCAGCGAGCTGAACAATATCTTGAATATCAGTATGCTGAAGCCCTATGCCGCCATTTGTGGCATCACTCAGGAAGAAATGCAGGAACAGATGACAGCTTATATAGAATGGCTTGCCGTTTCGCAGGAAATGAGCAAAGAGGAAACGTTGCAGAAGTTGAAGGAGAAATATGACGGTTATCATTTTACCTGGCCTTCGCCCGATATCTATAATCCGTTCAGCCTGCTGAATGCCTTTGCCAATGACGAGTTGAACAATTACTGGTTTGGCAGCGGCACGCCCACTTATCTGATAGAGATGCTACGCAAGTTCCACGTCCTTCCCTCCCAGTTAGGGGGAAGTATGCAGGCTATGGCTGCTGATTTCGATGCGCCTACGGAGAAAATGGAGGGCATTGTTCCTCTGCTCTATCAGAGCGGTTACTTTACGATAAAGGATTACAACAAGCTGGCCGAACTGTATACGCTGGACATTCCGAACGGTGAGATACGGATCGGGCTGATGCGCAGCTTGCTGCCTGGCTATCTGGCCCATAACACGCTGAAAGGCAATACGACCATCGCCCGTATGTATCTTGCGATAGCCGGGGGAGATATGGACGGGGCCTTGCGTCTTCTTCAGGAATTCCTTTCTACTGTTACGTATTGTGATAACACGAATTATGAGGGACATTACCAGCAATTGTTCTACATCATCTTCTCCCTGTTCGGGATGTATGTCGATGTGGAGGTGCGTACCCCCAAGGGGCGTGTGGATGTGGTGATGCGTGTTGCCGGTAAGCTGTATGTCATTGAATTGAAGCTGGGTAGGTCTGCGGAAGCGGCCATGGCCCAGATCAATCTGAAGCAGTATCCCGAACGCTTTTCCCTCAGCGGATTGCAAGTGGTGAAGGTGGGGATCAATTTTGATGTGGAGAAACACACCCTGGGGGATTGGGTCATAGAAGAATAGGCCGTATATGATGTAAGAACTCTTTCATTGCAGGGACGGTAAAAGCGAAAAATAATGGAACAGGAACTTTTCGATAGGATATCAATTAAGATGCTGAATATTTGTTTGTTTGAAGAAAAATTTCGTTCTTTGTATTAAGCTTGATTGCAGTTAACAACAAATTCAATCTAAAGATAAGGAGTATGAAGCGTCCTGAAATCGTGAAATCTATACAAAATGCCTTACATAAGGTTGCTCCTGGTATAAAGGTGATACTTTATGGAAGTGAGGCGCGGGGTGATGCGCGTAGTGATAGTGATATAGACCTGTTGCTGTTGATAGATAAGGATGTGGTTACTTTGGAGGACAAGATGCTTTTAACTGCTCCTTTATATGACATTGAGTTAGAAACCGGTGTTCAAATCAATCCGTTTATAGAGTCGATGAAAGAATGGGGAAAACGTTTCACTCCGTTTTATGAGAATATAATGAAGGAGGGGATATTGTTATGACTCCGGAACAGCGGTTTGATATTGTTTTATATAGGCTGAATTCAGCCAAATCATTGTTAGATGAAATAAAAGATCATATAGAGCGTGGTTATTACAATACGGCAATGAATAGGATGTATTATGCCTGTTTTTATGCTGTGAGTGGATTGTTGTTGCAGTCGGAGATAGACGGAGTCAAGAGTCATGAAGGTGTACGTCAAAAATTCAGCCAGCATTTTATTCTTACAGGTAAATTCCCTAAAGAATGGGGACGCTTTTATTCTATTTTGTTCAATAATCGTTCAGCTGCCGATTATGAAGACTTTAAGAACTTTGATTTAGCAGCAACTCAGGAAATGTATCCTAAAGTCTGTGCTTTTATAGGACTTATTGATAATTGGGTTTTCGATAAAAATTAATCCGTAAAGAATAAGATATTTACTATAGGCTGCATGCAATGATGCATGTGGCCTTCCCTCTTTTTTGTTGCCGGTAGCGACCGGCATCCGCATAATGTATTGCATGAACGACACTCTTCGCGACTACCAGCAGGAGATGAAGCTCCGCCTTTTCAAGGAGTGGGAGCTTCACCGAAGTGTGATGGTACAGATGCCCACCGGTACGGGCAAGACGCATCTGCTGGCCGCCATAGTAAGGGAATTCCTGCGTGGTTCCGGCAGCCGGGTATGGATCGTGGCGCACCGCCGGGAGCTGGTGGAGCAGATAGAGGAAACCGTGTCTCGGCACGGGATGAGCAAAGAGGACGGAAGGGTGAGGGTGATGTCCATCCAGTGGCTGTCACGAAACCGGAAAAGCATGGACGAAGAGCCGGACCTGATCGTTATCGACGAGGCGCATCACGCCCTGGCGGAAACCTACCGGATACTTTGGGAGAACTATCCGGAGGCAAGGAAACTGGGTATGACCGCCACTCCCTGCCGGCTGAACGGCAAGGGATTCACGGACTTGTTCGACAGCCTGATTGCTTCGTGGACTGTCGCGGAATTCATCGGAAAGGGTTGGTTGTCATCCTTTGACTATGTGTCCATCCGTGCGAACAGCAGGGAACAGCGGTTGATAGACTCGCTGAAGAAACGGGGTGCGGACGGGGACTACCAGGTAAAGGAGATGAACGAGGTGCTGAACCGGGAGACAAGTATCGGCCGGCTGTATGAGAGCGTGGAACGATATGCCCGCGGAAAGAAAGGAATCGTATATGCTGTCAGCATCGCCCATGCCCGCCGGATAGCGGCTTGTTATAGCGCACACGGACTGGAGGCTGTGGCTATCGACAGCAGGACTCCGGCTTCGGAACGCCGGGAACTGGTGGAGGATTTCAGACGGGGGAAGGTGAAAGTGCTGGTCAATGTGGATATCTTCTCCGAAGGTTTCGACTGTCCCGATGTGGAGTTCGTGCAGCTGGCACGTCCCACGCTTTCCCTGGCGAAATACCTGCAACAGGTGGGACGTGGGCTGAGAAGGTCGGCCGACAAGGCGTCCTGTATGCTGATAGACAATGTGGGCCTGTACCGCATCTTCGGTCTGCCTGCCCGGAACCATGACTGGGCGGCGATGTTCGAGGGGCGGATGATTGGCAACGCGCTGTCCCGGGCACGGGCGGAAACAGGTAGGCTGTCCGTATCCGGTCTGCTGCCGGAGGAGGAAAGACAACGGGAGGATGAACTGGAGGTGGTGATAACGCACGACCGGCTGATGGACTTCCTTACAAACCGGGAAGATTCTGCAACGGAAAAAGGCGGACAGCCCGTTTTGAAAAGTTATTATGACAGACAAAGCGGGCTTTGGGGATTGAGGCGCGGGGAGAGGATGACGGTAAGGCCCCGGTATCCGGAAGTGTTTGATATCTGTGGAAACCGGGCGGCAGTGAGATTCGGGAATAACCGGGCAGGTGTGGTGAATGAGACCGGACAGCCCGGAATACAGCTGGACCGCTGCCGGAAAATGAAGTTCATGAAGGGGGATCTGCTTGCCGTGACAGACTGTGCGGGCAATGAATCTTATATCGACCTGAAGGTAAACAGAACCTATCGGGAGAAACCCGTGGTGTTGTCATTCGGCTGTATGGAATTGCCATACGGCGGTGTGGAGCTGCTGAAGGTGGGAGCGTTCTTTTTCAGCCGTACCGGAAAACCGTATGTCTCCATGCGAGGGGTGGATCAGAACGGCATCTACTTTTATGACTTTTATCTGAAGATACCGGATTACCGTGTTCCGAAGGACTGCCAACTGGTGGATCCTGTCTGGACTACCTTGTTTGATGTTTTCGCCTGTGTGCTGGCAGGGGATGAGGAGGAAGTGTATTGGTGCTGTGGCCGTCTGGCGGACCGGGGCATCGTGGTGATGGACGGGAACGGGAATTATTATCATGTGGAGAAAGGGAAGGAAAAGCGGTATATAGCCTGTAACACTCCCCGGCCGGGCGAGGAAGATTTCCATACGGTGATGGAACGTCTGAAGGAAGAAGCCGGGCGGCATGCCGGGATAGCTCAACGGAAACAATTGCAGGAAGAGGAACAGAAAAGGCTGAAAAGGTTGGAAGAGATCAGGGATGCATTGCCTTTCCGGATGGGGATGAAATGGGGCTTGAAACTGGGGGAGCGTATCATTGTGCCTCCCAAATACAGGAAGATTCTGCCTCCTGTGGGCTATTATTGCGCTTACGAGGAAAACGCCTGCCAATGGGGAATAATGGCTCTGGACGGAAAAGTGGTGGTGGAGGCCAGATACCAGAAGGTGGATATAGAATGCAACGGTACGGTGCATCTGACGGTGATTCCGGGTAAGGTGAAGACCATAAAACTCTGAGCGTTTGCCGGAACGGAATGCAAATGGCGCAAATGACACAAATAGGAACGGGGATAAATTTGTGTCATTTGCGTCATTTGCGTTCTAAGTAGTCGCCACTAGGTAATTCGACGCTATGCCTTAAGCGACCGGTTAATGCTGTCAATATAATCCAGAATCTCCTGTCTGCCTGTTTTCTTTTCAGAGGAGGATACGAAATGAGGAGGGAGTTCTTCCCACTGTTCTGTCAGTTTTTTCAGATATTTGTTTACATTATCCTTAACCTTGCCATTGGTCAGCTTGTCGGCTTTGGTGAAGATGATAGAGAAGGGTACTCCATTTTCTCCCAGCCATTCCATAAATTCCAAGTCTATTTTCTGAGGCTCCAGACGGCAGTCTATCAATACAAACAGATTGGTCATTTGCTCGCGTTCCAGAATATAATCCTCGATAATCTGCTGTATCTTTTCTACCTGTTTCTTGCCCCGGGAGGCATATCCGTATCCCGGTAAATCCACCAGATACCATTCTTTATTGATCAGAAAGTGATTGATCAGCAAAGTCTTCCCCGGAGTGGAGGAAGTCATAGCCAGTTTGGGACGTTTGGCCAACATGTTTATCAGACTCGATTTACCTACATTTGAACGGCCGATAAATGCATATTCGGGCAGGTTGTCCTGCGGGCATTTCTCTACTTTTGTGTTACTTACTACAAATTCTGCACTGAGTATTTCCATAATTCTTTGTTTTTATACTTAAACAAGTCAGCCCCATAAAAGTCAGGAAGCCGTTAAACATTAACATTTCATAGCCAAACTGATAGCCGGTGGAGGTGAACACCAGCCGGTCTATGGCATAGCATAATAGCGGCGAGGCGATGGCTATGTAAGGAACAAAACGGTCGCGCGGCCGCATTGGGGTGAACAGCCCGAATGCAAACAGCCCCAACAACGGGCCGTAAGTGTACGAGGCGATGGTATAGATAGCGTCGATGACACTCTTGTTGTTTACTGCCTTGAACAGCAGGATGAATCCGATAAAGAGGACTGATATGCAGAAGTGCACGAGCTTCCTCCGTCTTTCCGCTTCCTTGCCGGACAAATGGCTTATGCCCGCTATGTCTATACAGAAGCTGGTGGTGAGGGCGGTCAATGCCGAATCGGCGCTGGAAAAGGCGGCTGCAATGATGCCGATGGTAAAGAATATCAGTACGGCGAATCCCAGATGGCCTTCCGCCGCAAACAAGGGCAGTATCTCATCCCCGGCTGCCGGCAGGGGGATGTTCAGTTGCGAGGCGAACAATAACAGCAGGATTCCGAGTGACAGGAACAGGAAATTGACCGGAACGAATGAGATGCCGTAGCAATACATGTTCTTTTGGGCTTCACGCAGGTTCTTGCACGACAGGTTCTTCTGCATCATATCCTGATCCAGCCCTGTCATGACAATCGTGATGAAGATGCCGCTGAAAAACTGCTTGAAGAAGTTCTGTTTGCTGTGCCAGTCGTCAAAAACAAAGATACGGCTGTGCTCATTTTCCCGGATGGCATGTACCAGTCCCGGAAAATCCAGATCCAGCTGGCCGGAAACCTCATAAAGTATTAATCCCAGCGCCAGCAGCAGGCAGAGTGTCTGCAAGCTGTCCGTCCACACAATCGTGCGTATGCCGCTGCGGCGGGTGTACAGCCAGATCAGTAAGACAATCCCTATCACCGTGGCGGCGAAAGGAATATGAAAGGCGTCGAATACATAATGCTGGAGGATAAGGCATACCAGATAAAGGCGTGCTGCGGCTCCGATGATCTTGGACAGAAGGAAAAAGGAGGCTCCCGTCTTATAAGCGTGCCTTCCGATCCGGTCTCCCAGATACGTGTAGATGGAGGTCAGGTTCAACCTGTAATAAAGCGGCAGCAGAACGTGGGCGATGATGAGATAGCCTATGAAGAAGCCGAAACAGGTCTGCATATAGGTCATGTCGATGCCGCGTACCATACCCGGGACGGAAACGAAGGTAACTCCCGAAAGGGAGGCTCCGATCATTCCGAAAGAAACAATATACCAGGGAGAACGGCGGTTGCCGCGGAAGAACGCGTCATTATCGGAATGACGGCCGGTAAGGCGGGCTACAAGCAGCAGTATTCCGAAATAGAGCAGTATGGTCAGCAGAATATAAATTCCGTTCATGTTATTTTTTTGAGTGCAAATGTACTCAAAATCGTTGAAATTGCGTAAGTTTGCATCCATTATAATACAAAATAACTGATGAACCAACAATATCCGTCCATGCTGCTGGAAAAAGCGGTAGGAGAGTTTGCCAAGTTGCCGGGTGTGGGACGCAAGACCGCCATGCGGCTGGTATTGCATCTGCTCAGACAGGATACAGCTGTGGTAGAGGCGTTTGGTAATGCGATGATTACCTTGAAACATGAAGTGAAATATTGTAAAGTGTGCCATAATATATCGGACACGGAAACTTGCCGTATCTGTTCCAATCCGGCGCGGGACGCTTCCACGATCTGTGTGGTGGAGAGTATCCGTGATGTGATGGCGGTGGAAGCCACGCAGCAGTACAGGGGGCTGTACCATGTCCTGGGGGGAGTCATCTCGCCCATGGATGGCATAGGCCCTTCCGATCTGCAGATAGAAAGTCTGGTGGAACGGGTGAAAGGCGGTGAGGTGAAGGAAGTGATCCTTGCCTTGAGCTCGACGATGGAGGGGGACACGACGAATTTCTATATCTCGCGCAAGCTGGACGGCATGGACGTGAAGCTGAGTGTGATAGCGCGTGGTATCTCTATCGGGGATGAGCTGGAATATACGGATGAAGTGACGTTGGGACGTTCCATCATAAATCGTACTTTGTTTACGGGAACGGCATAAACTGGGAAAAACAGAAAGAAATGGAAAAGAAGATAAGACAATTGCTGCAATACTTGCAGATAGAATATGTGGCGGTATGGGTGTTGCCTTTGCTCCTGGTGGCTCTTTATGAAACAGGGGTGATGACCGAGGGGGCTTACGCGGGCGATGTCCGTATGGATTATGTCTTGCAGACGGTAGGGATTTTATTGGCGGTGGGGCTGATTCCTTTATCGCTCCGGCTGTTCAGCCTTTCCTTGGTGAAGAATGTGAAGCAGCGTTCATTGCCGGAAGCCTTGAAAAGTTATCGCCGCTGGAGTGAGATAAGGACGGGGATGCTGGTGGTTCCCGTATTGGTGAACTTGTCATTTTATTATCTGACTCTGAACAACACGGGCGTATTGTGTGCCATGATGGCGCTGATCGCTTCCCTGTTCTGTGTCCCTACCCGCAAGCGGATGCTGGATGAGCTGGATTTGGTAAAAGAGGAGAATGAGGAGCCTGCTTTATGATGAGTGACCGGCATTTTCAAGGGAACGGGATAAGGCTCCGTGCACCGGAGCCGGAAGACTTGGAAGTCATGTTCCGCTTTGAGAACGCTACGGATGTGTGGGAGATGAGCAATACCACAGGCCCGTATTCGCGTTTTCAGTTGAAGCAGTACATAGAGCAGACCCAGAATGATTTGTTTGCCGACCGCCAGTTGCGCCTGATGATAGAAAACGGGAACCGGCAGGTGGTGGGGATTGTGGATCTATGTTCTTTTGATCCTTTGCACAACCGGGCCGAGGTGGGGATTATGGTGGATAAATCCTGTCGCAGGCAGGGGATAGGGCGTAATGCCCTGGCTTTGCTGGAAGAACACTGTTTCCGTTATCTGGGAATTCATCAGTTGTTTGCCTATATCGCTGTGGAAAACCTTCCTTCCCGCAGACTCTTTGCGGCGTGCGGGTACAAAGAGAGTGCGGTATTGAAAGAGTGGGCGCATACGTTTGGCGGTGGCTATACGGATGTGCTGGTTGTCCAGAAGCTGAATCTCAGTTGAGGGAGGGGTATTGGGGATAGCGGGCCCAAATGGCGTATTTGCCTCCCATTTCGTTTAAACTGGTATGCCATAAGTCGCGGAAGTGCTGGTTGAGCAATGTTTCTTTCCCGGCTTTTCCTATGAGCCATGAGTTCTCTTTTATTTCTTTGGCAAGTTGTCCATGATCCCATCCTGCATAACCGGCAAAGAAACGGATCACTCCTTCAATGGGCTTCCCGTCCAGTATATATTGTTGCACGGCATTGAAATCACCATTCAGATAAAGCCCGTTTCCCAGAGGCAGTGCGCCTTCCAGATCTTTTAGCGTATGCAGGAAAAAAATTGTCTCCCGGCTCACCGGCCCGCCTTTATACACCGGGACCCGCTGTGCGAATTCCAATTCGGGGATGAGGTCATTGAGCAGAATGTGGTAACGGAAATCTTTATTCATGATAATACCCATACTTCCCTCGTCATTATGCTCGATAAGAAGCACGACTGCTCTTGTAAAGTGGTAGTCGTTCATGAAAGGGGAGGATATAAGGATGCTTCCCTGTTGTGGAAGTACTTTATTTGATTCTACTTGAAAAACATGCATATCCATAGTTGCGTTTCCTTTTATTTACACGACTAATATACATATTATATTTAAAAAATACATGAAGTGCTCTCTTTTTTTTGTATTTTTATTTTTCTTGTATCTTAAATGGCTTATTATCAGAGTTGATGTAAAAAAGTTCAAGAAAATATTCGTAAAATGCTTGCAGATATCGAAATTTTGCGTACCTTTGCAACCGCAATCGAGAGAGATGCAGTATAAGAAAAATGAAATTTGGTGCGTTAGTTCAGTTGGTTAGAATACATGCCTGTCACGCATGGGGTCACGGGTTCGAGTCCCGTACGCACCGCTTCTCAAGAAAGCAAAATTAGGAAAAGCTCTGATTCCCAACGGAATTAGGGCTTTTTTATTTGTTTGAGGTGAAGCAGAATATAGCGTTTCTACGAAGTATGTCAGGTGCAAATTTAGGGTCTTTTTTTGAGGCCATATAAAAAGCCCCTGGTACACATCATACTTCATTAAAAATTAGTATTTTTACACCGTTGGAACAAGGCAAATTCCTTACAGAAAAACATAGAAGCTATGTAGATGCAAAATTGGGTGCTTTTTTCGGAGAAACGTTATAATTTACTGAATATCATAAGTATTTTCAAAATCCGTTAGTTCCGTATGTGTTGCGTTAAACATTGATTATCAATGATTTGAATAAAAACACCCACTTTTACATTAAAGGATGTAAAAGTGGGTGTTTTTATTCAATCATATCAGACTCTTTAATAGAAGGATTGAATATGATAGGTAGGGTATATCTTACTCTTTCTGCTTTCCCGTTCTGCCTGCCCGGCTTCCATTGGGGCATCAGGCTGACTATCCGCAAGGCTTCTTTATCCAGTTCCGGATTTATGCTCCTCAATATAATAGGTTTGGAAATATTACCTCTTTCATCAATGATGAATTGTACAATAACACGTTTGGGGGAATTTGCTTTGTCATGTTGCAAATTGTTTTGTATAAAATCTAATAAAGCCGACATGCCTCCAGGATATTCCGGCATTTCTTCCACTACTTCATAAGCAATATCCATGTCCGTTTCTTCTTCCACTTCAGACAATGGCTTTGAGGAAGGCTCCTTATTCAAAATATCCTGTTCTTCTGTACCGTTTCCAATCCGGAATTCTGCGGTAAAATACCAGTTGTGACAGTTATTCCCGATGTCTATCTTTTTCACTACACGATATACGCCAGGCGTAATGGCATTGAGTGACGGATAAAGGCTGATAGGGAAGGGGTAGATTTTATTGGATGGTACCCAATGTAGTTCGAGTGTCCAAACCGTTGCTCCAGGAAGAGACAACCATTTTTCACCCTCCTTCCGAAGTACTAAGTACGAAGACCCCATTGAAATTCTCCGCCCACTCCGGTTCACGATTCTTACCGATACAGACTCTGTATTTACCGGATACATCGCTTTCTCCGTGTACATCCTAATACCGAAAGTATCCATATGCATAGGTTCGTTAAAATAGGTCGGCACGTCCGTTTTTCCATCATTTATTATTATGGCGGAATAGTTCAGCACTTTTTGCCTGAACTCATCCCTCAACTCCGCAGAATTAACCATCCAATCCATATACAAGGTATCGTTCTCACTAAATCCCCAAGAGTTCAGATTCACCATAACTCGTGCTTTCGCATGATTCGCATGATATTGCATTATTTTATCAAGCAATTTTTGATGTTGTTCTGATGAGATAAGTTCAAACTCTGCATAAGCTATTTTTGTATCTCTGTTAAATGCTTTGTAAATACGATATTTACCTGCACGATTAGGAACTTCAGAAGTATAGAGCTTGATAGTCTGTTCATTCGAGGGGTGTTCAGGCTGCAATATCCAACCTACATCTTCAATAACGGGGTCGGTCGGCAATGTTTCCCATTGTTGCTTGTTATCATTGTAGTAAGCAAGGCTGTAGCCGTTGCCGCATGTATATTCTTGTTGGGAATAATTGGTGACAATCATTTTCACCTCCGTTGTCGATAATGGGTAATAATCATATTCAGTTTTCATGGAAAGCAAAGCTGAACTGATGGCTTCTCCGGTTGGAATATTGCGAGGGGTAGGCTGTAACACAAAAGATGTTGTGTGCGACGGTTGCTTAGTTTCTGTTGTCGGAATGATTTCAATATCCATTGTGATATCTGTCATTATGTTGAACTCCAATAATGGAGAGTCAACAATTTCTTTCTTGAATGCCGATTGAAAAGACTCAAAAGAATCTTCCGGTATATCTTGGAAGTCAATAGATACTTTGTCTTTGGTTAGTCCAGCTCCAAAACAATGAAAGCGTTGTTGCAAAATGGTGTCAATTTTAATAATGCTATCCACATACTTATGTAAAGTATATAGTTCTTTTTGCAAACAAATACTATCCGCACTGCCGATTTCTACACAGTTTTCTTGACTGGACTGATGCGTACATCCGATAGTGAAAAGACAGAAGAAACATAAAAATATAGTTTTCATCTTGGTTTATTTATCAGTGAAACAAAGTATTTACAAAAATACTCAAAGTGCAATTCATTAACAATTAGAATTACATTTTTATTTTCTACCAAAGAATTATATTCTCAACTCTCTTTGGGGCCTGTTTTTCTCTTTTGGAGTGTGGCCTACACCTAGCTTTTCCTTAAGCTCTTTAAATTTCATCTTGAACCATTCAAGTATAGGCATTCCGTCAATGCACAACCGGAACTTTCCTTTCTTCTGCGGATTCCTCTTTACTGTTGCCGTTGAATATGCCGTTCCGAACTTCTCCCGGTGTTCCCGTGAATGCAGTTTTCCCCTGAACCCTACGGGCTGGAAGTAGGCAAGCAGTCTTGTCAGTTCTTCCGTGAATCCCACTTCCCGGCATTGCTCGGCTATCGGCAGCAAGTCTTTTATATCTCCCCGCCCTGACTTGCTTCCACTGTCTCCTGTAACGGAAATATTGAGAAAATACGATTATGTGATTCCGGTTATCAGATAGGGAGGAGGTGTAATATTTGGTCTTTTCTTTATCATAATTGTTTTTTAGACAATAAAATGCTTCTGTCTTTTCGTTTGTATGGTTAATAGAATTATATTTGTACATTATACAATATCTATTAACCATGAAAACTTATTCATTATTAGCAGGCATTTTATTGTCTTTTTCGTTATCTGTTCAGGCAGGTGATCTGAAATTGTGGTATAAGCAACCTGCCGGGACGTGGGTGGAAGCGCTTCCGGTCGGCAATTCCCGGATGGGAGCGATGGTATATGGCGGAACGGCCCGTGAAGAACTTCAACTAAACGATGAAACCATGTGGGGAGGCAGTCCCTACCGGAATGACAAGCCGGAAGCATTGGAAAGTCTGCCTCAAGTGCGTGAACTGATTTTCGCCGGAAAAAACATGGAGGCTCAGGACTTGATTCAAGAAAACTTTTATGCCGGGAAGCATGGTATGCCCTATCAGACAATCGGCAGTTTGATTATAGAAACCCCCGGACATGAAAAGGTTACCGATTATTATCGTGATCTGGATTTGGAACGTGCGGTGGCTACTACCCGTTACAAAGTGGATGGCGTGACTTTTCAACGTGAAGTTTTTGCATCATTTCCTGATAAGGTGGTAGTGGTCCGTTTGACAGCAGACCGGCCGGGAAAACTGAATTTTAAGGTCGGATATGTGTCGCCATTGGAGCATAAAGTCAGCAGGAAAGGAAAGAAATTGGTTCTGACCGGAAGGGGTAGGGATCATGAGGGAGTGAAAGGATTGATTCGTATGGAAACACAGACACAGGCTGATGTGGATGGGGGTAAGGTGAAAATTGATGACCAAAACATTACAGTGGAAGGAGCGGACAGTGTTACTCTGTATGTTTCATCGGGTACGAATTTTATTAATTATCACGATATAAGTGGCAATGAGAGTAAAAAAGCGTCCGGATATCTGTCTCTGGCATTGGGACGCCCTTATAGTCAGGTTTTACAGGAGCATATAGCTCTTTATAAAGAGCAGTTTGACCGTGTAAGATTGGATTTGGGAACCAGTGAGCGGGCTAAGCTGGAAACTGTCAAACGCATCGAACTGTTCAATGAGGGTAAGGATGTTTCTTTGGCGGTGTTGCTTTTTCAGTATGGACGTTATTTGCTTATTTCTTCCTCCCAGCCGGGAGGTCAGCCTGCCAATTTGCAAGGTATATGGAATAATAAACTGGCTGCTCCATGGGATGGAAAATATACCATCAATATTAATACGGAAATGAATTACTGGCCGGCTGAAGTGACCAATCTGAGTGAAACGCACCAGCCCTTGTTCGAAATGGTGAAAGAATTATCAGTTACCGGCAGGGAAACGGCACGGGCTATGTATGGATGCAACGGATGGGTGGCTCATCACAATACAGATATATGGCGTGCCACCGGTCCGGTGGATAAGGCGTTTTATGGTACATGGCCCATGGGAGGTGCTTGGTTGACTACCCACTTGTGGCAGCATTATTTATATAGTGGGGACAAGCTGTTTCTTTCCGAAGCCTATCCGGCATTGAAAGGAGCTGCTGATTTTTATCTTGATTATTTGACTGAACATCCTGAATACGGTTGGATGGTGACTGCTCCGTCCATGTCTCCGGAACATGGACCTTCGGGAGAGGATACTAAAAAAGCTTCAACGATTGTGGCAGGTTGTACGATGGATAATCAGATAATTTTCGATGTGCTTAGCAATGCATTGCATGCGTCAAGAATTCTGAAAATGTCCGCTTCTTATCAGGATTCTTTGCGGTCTATGTTAAATCGTCTGGCCCCGATGCAGATCGGGAAATACAATCAGCTACAGGAATGGCTGGAAGACTTGGATAATCCGAATGACAAGCATCGCCATATTTCTCATGTATATGGATTGTTCCCTAGTAATCAGATATCTCCTTACACCCATCCTTTGCTTTTCCAGGCAGCTAAAAACACGTTGTTACAGCGTGGCGACGAAGCTACCGGTTGGTCCATTGGCTGGAAAGTTAATCTGTGGGCCCGTTTGCTGGACGGTAATCATGCGTTCCGGATTATTAATAATATGTTGAAGCTGCTGCCTGGAGATGAAGTGAAAGAGGCTTATCCGCAAGGACGGACTTATCCTAATCTGTTTGATGCTCATCCGCCTTTCCAGATTGACGGCAACTTTGGCTATACTGCCGGTGTGGCTGAAATGTTGTTGCAGAGCCATGACGGAGCTGTACATTTGCTTCCGGCTCTTCCGGATGCCTGGGCCACAGGAAGTGTGCAAGGACTGGTTGCCCGTGGAGGGTTTGTGGTGGATATGAACTGGAATGGCGTGCAGCTGGATAAAGCGAAGATTCATTCCCGTTTGGGAGGTAATTTGCGTTTACGTTCGTATGTTCCTTTGCGTGGGGTTGGATTAAAAGAGGCAAAAGGTAAGAATCCGAATGAATATTATATGCAGGCAGAGATCAAAGAGCCTTTGGTTACCAAGGAGATAAACCCGCAATATCCTGCTTTGTATAAGGTGTATGAATATGACTTGATGACAGAACAGGGACAAGATTATATAGTGGAGCGTGGGTTATAATACATGAAGATGCCCAAAGTGATTTGTGCATTATTTCACTTTGGGCACTTTTGTAAATGGAAGTGTCATGGTGTAGTTATCAGATGGCTTCCTTCTTTTCCAATTCTAATGCTCTGGGAAAAATGATATTGTTTTCCAGGTGGATATGTTCATGTAATGCCTCTTCAAATTGTTTCAATTGTTGTAAAACCAAGCGGAAGCTGGCACAAGCATCTTCAGGGGCGGTGAATCCGTTGGTTAATGAAGAGATTTTTTCAAAACGTTCTCCTTCGTGATTATGTTCATCTTCCATCACTTCGATGGGATACAGAATGGTGCCGCAATGGAATTTAGCTACTTTCAAGCCTTCCTCTTTGGCTTGGAACATTTCATAAACATAAGGAAATAATACATTCTCTTCTTTTGATAAATGATTTTCCAAATCAAGAAGCGAGTAGCGGAACAGTGCCTGGACTTGCAGTAACTCTGGATGATTCTTTGAATGCGCTTCGGTTACTTTGGTTAATAATGCTTCTATTTGCGGACCTTTGGCACGGATTCCCCGATGGTGTATTTTCAATACATAGTCTATTAATAAATCGATGGGCCATCCGGCAAAGTCAGGAGCATTACTAACCGTATTCTCTTGTAATTCATTTAATTCATGTGCTACTGCTTCGGGATCAATACCACGGTTCCGGCAGGCTTCTGCAAACGGAGTATTGCCATGGCAGCAAAAATCAATATGGTAACGGGAGAATACTTTGGTTGTATCAAAGTTGCCGGCTACAATTTGTCCGACTGTACATGAATGGTAATTTTTCTGTTTCATAATTATTCCGTTTATTCGTTCGTTAATCCCCATTTTCTCATATCACTTTCTACTGTACCGATACCGCTTACTCCAAAGTTTTCGACCAGTACTTTCGTCACGTTGGGCGAGAGGAATGCGGGTAAGGTGGGACCGAGATGAATCTCTTTTATTCCCAAACTGAGTAATGCCAGCAATACGATTACCGCTTTCTGTTCATACCAGGCGATATTGTAAATAATGGGCAGTTCATTGATGTCATGTAGCCCGAATACTTCCTTCAGTTTGAGGGCGATGACTGCCAATGAATAGCTATCGTTACATTGTCCTGCGTCCAAAACACGCGGAATGCCATTAATCTCACCTAACCCTAGTTTGTTATAACGATATTTAGCACATCCGGCTGTTAAAATGACTGTGTCTTTGGGGAGCATCTCGGCAAAAGCGGTGTAGTAATCGCGACTGCGCATACGTCCGTCACAACCAGCCATGACGATGAACTTACGGATAGCTCCGCTCTTTACCGCTTCTACTACCTTGTCTGCTAGTTGTAATACCTGATTATGGGCAAAACCACCAACGATTTCTCCATGTTCTATTTCTGTCGGTGCGGCACATTGTTTGGCTGTTTCTATAATTTCAGTATAGTCCTTATGTCCTTTCTCGTCTGCTGTAATATGCTTGCAGCCGGGATATCCGGTAGAATTAGTGGTAAACATGCGTTCTTTATAAGTGGCATTGGGCAGAGGGGGAACGATGCAGTTGGTTGTGAACAGGATAGGACCATTGAACGAGGTAAACTCCTCCCGTTGTTTCCACCAGGCATTTCCATAGTTTCCTGCAAAATGTGTATATTTTTTAAATGCCGGATAGTAATGTGCAGGAAGCATTTCACCGTGAGTATATACGTCCACGCCACTGTCTTTGGTTTGTTCCAACAATTCTTCCAGATCATGCAGGTCATGTCCGCTTATCAGAATACCGGGGCGGGTACCTGTTCCTATATTTACATGGGTAATTTCCGGATTACCATACCTGGAAGTATTTGCCTTGTCGAGCAGAGCCATTGTTCGAACGCCTATTTCACCTGTTTTCAGTGCTAATGCAGTCAGTTCATCAGCCGATAAAGATTTTGTTGTAATTTGTGCGATGGTGTTCTGCATGAAACGATGAATACTTTCGTCATTATGTCCTAACCTCATGGCATGTTCCAGATAAGCAGCCATTCCTTTCAGACCATACATAATCAGTTCTTTTAAAGAGCGTAGATCCTCGTTTTGTTCACGTAATACGCCGACTGTTGCGGCTTTTGCATCATATTCATCGTGGCTGCCTTTCCAATTTAACTCATCGGCTTCCGGCAGAGGAATGTCCTTGGCAGAGGCTTGATGCTTAAGGTCATCACGTATTGCTAATCCTTTGTCAATGCGTTTTGTAATGCTTTCGTCATCGAAATTGGCATTGGTAATGGTACAGAATAAGGCGTCTACAATGAAATTGTCCACTTCTTTTTCAACGGGGAGGGAATGCTGGCGCAATTGATCCGCCACAACAGAAATTCCTCGTACTACAAAGAGCAATAAATCCATGGTACGTGCTGTAGTTGCATTTTTTCCACAAACACCTTTTAAGGTGCAACCGAAACCTTTGGCTGTTTCCTGACATTGGAAACAAAACATGTTATTCTCCATATCTTTTTTCATTTTAATGATTTCTATTACTTTTGTGCAAAAGTAGACGGTTTTCGTCTTTTAAGTTGTACCATATGTTACAGCGGATACAAATAACAGTTAAAAGAAAGTAGGATGGAACTGACAGGATTATTGCAGATGGCTCCTTTCCAGGGAATGAAAGAGGAAGAATTGGTTGCTTTCCTGTTCGGCCTTCCGAATAGTTTGAAGCACTTTGAACCGGGTGATATCATTGCCCGGCAAGGTGACTTATGTAAAGGGCTGTACATTCTTGCATCGGGAAGTGTACGGGCGGGAATGATAAATGATGAAGGGAAAGAACTGACGGTAGAAGAAATTGGAGCTCCTAACTTGCTGGCTTCGGCTTTTATTTTTGCCACTGAAAATCGTTTTCCCGTTAATGTAGAGGCAATAGGACCTTGTGAGGTTTTTGTAATAGGTAAAGAACGATTTTTAGAATTTATGCGTTTGCATCCATTGATGATGCAGAATTTTTTGAAGGATATTTCGGACAGGAGTGTCTTTTTAAGCAGGAAATTGAATGAGTTTGCTTTGTTGAATTTAAAGACTCGTTTGTTGAAATATCTAGAAACACATTCTGTTATTCATAATCAGCAGGAGGTGGCGCAGAAGCTGGGAGTTACTCGTCCGTCATTGGCCAGGGCGCTGTCTGAACTGGTGAATGAAGGGAAAATAAAGAAATAAATTGAGATTTCTTTTTTATGGGTAAAGTGGAAAAACGTATCTTGTATCTTTAAGAGTTTTTGTGTGTAACCCATTCTTGTGAAAGTGTTCAAGGTGTTTTGTTATAAATACTTTGACTTTAAAGAAAAGGATCTTTGTCTATAAGGATTTGTTCTTTTGAAATGAGGACCATATTGAAATTTTCTTGATTAAAAAAGAGGGTGAATTCAAGACCCTTTATTTGATTTTTTTTGTCTTGATTCACCCTTTTGGAGACAACATTGGGTTGGTGTGTATTCAGCATGTTACTTCATCTGGATACTTTTATTTCGTACTTTTCTCAATATTTGTTGTAATTCGAATACTTTTTCGGGATGTTCAGTCGCTAAATTCACCTTTTCACCTGCTTGTTTCATATCATATAACTGGGGAATACCTAAATAACCAGTTTCAATTTTCGGACCCCAGGGAATCATTTTAGGACCATCGCTGCCTTCAATAAATTTCCAATCTTTAGTACGCACGGATAGAGTGTGATTGGATGCCTGTTCAATAACCCATGGGCGGTCTGTTTTGTCTTGTCCTAATAGATTTGCTAATCGGTTGTAGCTGTCGGGAGCACTTCCTTTCGGAATACGGGCATCTACCAGAGAAGCTAGTGATGCCAGCCAGTCTATTTGCGAAATAAGCACATCGCTGACTTCCGGCTTGTTGATGGCTTTAGGCCAGTGTACAATTACAGGAACACGAGTCCCCCCTTCAAATGCACTGTATTTTCCACCTCTCAGGTTGCCGGCAGGTTCGTGTCCGTTCAGTAACTCTTCTGCCTTGTCATCATATCCGTCGTCTACTACCGGTCCATTGTCGCTGGAAAGAATAATTAATGTGTTTTGGGTTAATCCCATTTTATCGAGAGCTTCGAGTAACTGACCTACACTCCAGTCAAATTGTGCGATAGCATCACCGCGCAGTCCCATCTTGTTTTTACCACGGAAACGATTGTGTGGAAAACGGGGAACGTGCACATCATTAGTGGCGAAATACATAAAGAAAGGCTCGTCTTTATGTTGTTTGATAAAATCAACTGCATGTGCGGTAATGGAATCGGCTATATTTTCATCTTTCCATAATGCTTTGCCACCTCCTTTCATATAACCGATTCGGCTGATACCGTTCACGATAGACATATCATGACCGTGACTCGGTTTCAGATTATATAAAAGTTCAGGGTTGTCTTTTCCGGTAGGTTCACCGGGGAAATTTTTTATATAGCTAACTTCTATCGGAGCTGAAGGATCATAATTGGCTACTTGGCCATTCTCGATAAATACACAGGGAACCCGGTCGGCTGTGGCTGCCATGATATAAGAATAGTCAAACCCCAAATCACCTAGAGAAGCAGAGAGAGGAGCATTCCAGTCTTGTTGTGCAGTTTTATCACCTAATCCTAAATGCCATTTGCCAAATGCTCCTGTGGCATAGCCGGAGCTTTTAAACATATCTGCCATAGTATATTGCTCGGGACGTATAATCATTCCTGCATTGCCGGCAGCTACATCTGTTCCAGGTTTACGCCATGCATATTCTCCGGTCAGCATGGAATATCTGGATGGGGTACTGGTAGCGGCGGTGGCGTGTGCGTTGATAAATCGTATCCCTTCGGATGCCAGACGGTTGACATTTGGAGTTTGTACGTTTTTTGCTCCATAACACTCCAAGTCACCATATCCTAAATCATCAGCATAGATGAAGATAACATTGGGCTTGTCTGTATTTTGATTTTTGTTTTCCGCATGAACAGCCAAGCATGAAGTAAGTGCCAATGAAAGCATTCCGTAATGTCTTTTTTTCATAGTAATTATATTGTTTAGTGAGTAATCGATTCTACAAAGATAAAGATATATTTTAAAAACGGGGATTAATTCTACAAAATTGTGGAATGAAATTGTGGTATTTCTACATAATGTGAAAAATGAAATAATGGTTATTTTGTTGATTTTTAGAGTATTGGATGCCGATGTGCCCCATGGCATATTTTTTGTTATGTAAATTAATGTAATACACTAAAAACTAAACTTTAAAATATATAACCATTTGCCTTAACAAAACAAGGCTGAAAAGCCATGTTCCCCCTGAATGGGAAAATCTGTATATAACTCAGTTTTAAGCTTCCCGGTTCGTGACGAATCGGGAAGTTTCTATTATTTCCTTGATGAATCTGGTTTTTCTACAAGACTTTTACTGAAAATAAGTTAATATTAATGGATGATATGCAGTATTCGATCTCTTTCTTACTTTTAAAAGTAGAAAATAGATTAATACATTATAGTTATGAAAAAGTTGAACCTTTTATTATTAGCATTCCTGGCAGTTATGGGAGTCACTTTCCAATCATGTGATGATGATGATGGTTACTCTCTTGGTGATGTGGCAGTGGATTGGGCTACTGTAAATGTGAAAGGTGCCCATGTTTATGACTTTACAGGTGACAGATGGGGACAAATCTGGCCTGCAACGACTGATTATTTTTGGTATTCCCCGATAGATGGACAACGGGTTATTCTTTATTTCAATCCTTTGTATGATAATTATCCGGAAGGATATGATTGCTCAGTCAAAGTGTTGAGTATAAAGGAAATTCTAACTAAACCTATAGAGGAGCTGACAGCAGAGAATGAAGAAGAGTTTGGAAATGATCCTGTAGATATATTTGAAGATAATATGTGGATTAGTGGCGGTTATTTGAATATTATTTTTAATCAGAACATGCCTTCTAAAGTGAAACATTTGGTTAGTTTGGTAAAAAACACTACAATTACGCCCGATCAGGATGGCTATATTCATTTAGAATATCGTTACAATACGTATGCTGATACTACTGGTTATTGGAGAAACGGTGCGGTATCCTTTAATTTGAATTCTTTGGAAATAACATCGGAAACAAAGGGTATAAAGGTAAAAATAAACTCGGCTAAAAATGGTGAAAAGGAAGTCTCTTTTGATTTAAAAGAAACACCGTCACCAGTAGGCTTGAGCCAAATGGATTTTTCTCAAATGGAAATCAAATAATTAGGGTTTGATTAGAGAGAGTTGTGTGTGGCCCCTTGTGTCTTGTTGTGGTAGATGCAGGGGGCTGATTGTATAGTTGATAACGGTTTTTAGTTTGATATTTGTTGTTTATTAGTCGGGTGATGGAAAAAATTGTATGGTTTCTTCGTTTTTTTTCTTATTTCAGTGTTTTTTCAGAATTATCTTGTTTCTTTGTCTTTAAGAACCAAAAGTAGGACTTATGAAAATACTATTAGTAGAAGACGATGCTAATTTGCGTGAAGTGACTCAGCGCTCATTGGAAAAGGAGCGTTATGTGGTGGAAATTGCTGCCGATTACCGTACCGCATTACAAAAGATAGAGGATTATGATTATGACTGCATTTTGCTGGATATTATGTTGCCGGATGGCAGTGGCCTGGATTTGTTGGAAAAGTTGAAAGAAATGCATAAACGGGAAAATGTGATCATCCTTTCAGCCAAAGACTCTATAGAAGACAAAGTACTAGGATTGGAGCTCGGAGCTGATGATTATCTGCCTAAACCTTTTCATTTGGTGGAACTGAATGCACGTATCAAAAGTGTGATACGCCGTCATCAGCAAGGTGGGGAAAATAGTATCAAATACGGAAATATAGAAATTTTTCCCGATAAATATGGGGTGACCGTAGCTGGAAAGAAGCTTGAACTGAACCGTAAGGAATATGATATTCTGGTTTATTTTATGAACCGTCCCGGCAGATTGGTTAATAAAAGCACACTTGCCGAATCCGTATGGGGCGACCATATAGATCAAGTCGATAATTTTGATTTTATCTATGCCCAAATCAAGAATTTACGAAAGAGATTGAAAGAGGCTGGAGCTACTCCTGAACTGAAGGCTGTTTATGGTTTTGGATATAAAATGGTAGTGGAATAAATGAAACTGATTTATTATATCATTATCCGTATATCGTTGGTGTTGTCGGTTTTATTGACTGGCTGGGCCATCCTTTTCTATTTTGCTGTAATGGATGAGGTGAATGATGAAGTGGATGACTCATTGGAGGATTATTCGGAAATTATCATCATACGTGCATTGGCGGGAGAGGAGCTTCCTTCTAAAAATACAGCTTCCAACAATCAGTATTTCCTGCGTGAAGTGACGAAGGAATATGCAGGATCTTGTGATGATATCATTTATAAAGATTCTATGGTTTATATTCCTGAAAAAGATGAAACTGAACCTGCACGAATCCTTACGACCATTTTTAAGGATGATGGCGAAAAGTTTTTTGAATTGACGGTAGCGACTCCTTCTATAGAAAAAGAAGATTTGAAAGATGCTATGGCAGGTTGGATTATTTTTCTTTATATCGCTTTATTATTGACTATAATTGTTATTAATGTGTGGGTGTTTTATCGGAATATGCGTCCTCTTTATGTATTGCTTCATTGGTTGGATAAATATCGTATCGGTAAGGTAAACGAGCCTTTACAAAATAATACCCGGGTTTCAGAATTCAGAAAATTAAATGAAGCGGCTGTTCGTTATGCAGAGCGCAGTGAGCAGATGTTCGAACAGCAAAAACAATTTATTGGTAATGCATCTCATGAGATGCAGACACCACTGGCTATTTGTCGTAATCGGTTGGAGATGCTGATGGAGGATGAAAATCTTTCAGAAAGCCAATTGGAAGAGTTGATGAAAACCCACCAGACTTTGGAACATATAACGAAGCTGAACAAGTCTTTGTTATTGCTTTCGAAGATAGAGAACGGTCAATTTACGGATACTGTCCAAGTAGAAGTGAATAAATTATTGAGGCAATATCTGGAGGACTATAAAGAAGTGTATCAATATCGTGAGATCATAACAAGTATAGAGGAAGAAGGTGTTTTCTATCTTACGATAAATGAAACATTGGCAGTGGTGTTGCTTACCAATTTGTTGAAGAATGCTTTTGTACACAATATGGACGGTGGACACATCCGGATTGTCATTACTCCCCACAGTGTGATGTTCTGCAATACAGGGGCGGCACAACCGCTGGATGCCCGGCGTATTTTTGAGCGTTTTTATCAAGGAAAGAAAAAAGAAGGCTCTACCGGTCTAGGTTTGGCAATAGCAGATACGATATGTAAAATGCAGGCTCTCAGGCTTTGCTATGAATATAAGAGCGGGGAGCATTGTTTTACACTTTACGCATCCACTCATAATCAATGAAAAAAAATCGTGTTTTTTTCAGAATTTCAAATTCTTTTCAGAATCTCCCTGCATATTTGCATCAGAAAACAGAATGTAGAACCAAATAAAAAAAATGACGATTATGAAAAAGGTATTATTATTGTTAGTGTGCTTATTTACGTTGCAAACAGTGGTATGGGCGGATGATGACAAACCTATTCAAGTAAACCAATTGCCTCAGACTGCACAAACTTTTATCAAAACTCATTTCCCCAATAATAAGGTGGCGATGGCTAAAATGGAAACGGACTGGTTTGATAAAAGCTATGATGTGATTTTTACCAATGGAGACAAACTGGAATTCGATAAGAAAGGTGTTTGGACAGAAGTGAATTGCAAATACAGCGCTGTACCTGTCGCTGTGGTTCCTGAAGCAATAAAAAAGTACGTTGCTACGAATTACCCCGATGCCAAGATGCTCAAGATCGAGAGGGACAAGCATGACTATGAAGTGAAACTTTCTAATGGTTGGGAGATAAAGTTTGATATGCAGTTCAATGTGATTGATATTGACAATTAATTGTTAGTTATAGATTGAAGTATGGTTTATGTATGATAAACTGAAGCTTTGCAGGCCGTTTCTTGTTCCATGAAGAAACGGCCTGTCTTTTCATTGATTTTAATAGCATAGTAATTTTGCCGACACGATCTTGTAACAGATAACATGGATATTTGCATAGTTTTAATAATAAAGATATGCATCTAAGAACGTATTATCCTACAGTGGTTTTGTCGGATATCCATCTGGGAACCTCTCATTCCAAAACAATTGAGGTCAGTAACTTTCTGAAATCTGTCAGTTGTGACCGTCTGATATTGAACGGAGACATTATAGATGGTTGGCATTTGCGTAAGGCGGGTACTAAGAGGTGGCAAGCAAAACATACTGATTTCTTTAAGGTTATCATGAAAATGATGGAGAACTTCGGTACTGAAGTAATTTATGTGCGTGGCAACCACGATGATTTCCTGGACGGCTTGGTCCCTATGACATTCTATAACGTAAAAATCGTCAAAGAATACATCCTTGAAACACATGGAAAGCGTTATTATGTGACACATGGCGATATATTCGACCGGGTTACTACACAGATGAAATGGTTAGCCCGGTTGGGTGATGCAGGTTATACATTCCTCTTATGGGTGAACCGCTTTTATAACCAATATCGTACCAAACGGGGGAAACCGTATTATTCTCTGTCACAGGCCGTCAAACAAAAAGTAAAGTCGGCTGTTTCCTATATATCGGACTTTGAGAAAGTGTTGGTGGAGTTTGCACGTGTACGTAAATGTGACGGAGTGATTTGTGGTCATATCCATCATCCGGCTAATACCTATTATGATGGTATTCATTATCTGAATTCGGGCGATTGGGTAGAAAGCCTTTCGGCACTGACTGAGGATGCGGACGGGAATTGGAATATCATGGAATACCATCATGTACTAGCTGATGAGAATGAAGAAAATAAAGAGTTTACCCTAATACATACAGCCTCATGAAATTTTTATTTATAGTACAGGGTGAGGGGAGAGGACATCTTACTCAAGCCATTACGTTGGAGGAAATATTGCGCCGGAACGGTCACGAAGTAGTGGAAGTACTGGTAGGTAAAAGTAGTTCGCGCCGCTTGCCGGGATTTTTCAATCGTAACATCCATGCTCCCGTAAAACGTTTTGTCAGTCCTAATTTTCTGCCTACACCAGCCAACAAACGGGTGAGTTTGATGCGGAGCGTAGCGTATAATCTAGTGAAACTTCCTGTGTATATCAATAGCATTAACTACATTCGTCAGCGTATCGAGGCCAGTGGTGCGGACAGGGTTATCAATTTCTATGAATTGCTGACCGGACTGACTTATTTCCTGTTCCGTCCCTCTGTTCCGCAAATCTGCATAGGACATCAATATCTGTTCTTGCATAAAAGTTTTGAATTTCCGAAGGCTGATAAAGTAAGCTTGGCTCTTTTGAAGTTTTTTACCGTACTGACCAGCTTGGGGGCGAAGGAACGTTTGGCTCTTTCTTTTCGTTACATGAAGGATGATCCTCAGAATAATATCCGTGTGATTCCTCCCTTGTTGCGTAAGGAAGTGACTTTACATGAACCTTATTCCGGTGACTATATACATGGCTATATGGTTAATGCGGGTTTCAGTGAAAATGTAATGAAATGGCATAGGCAACATCCTAGGATACCGCTTCGTTTCTTTTGGGACAAGTGGGAGGAGGAACCGGTGAAGAGAGTGGATAATACATTGAGCTTTTATCAACTGGATGATGTGGAATTTTTGAGGCAGATGGCGGGATGCAAGGCTTATGCCAGTACTGCCGGATTTGAATCGGTGTGCGAGGCCATGTATTTAGGCAAGCCTATTCTGATGGTTCCTGCCCATATAGAACAGGACTGTAATGCATATGATGCCAAAAAAAGCGGTGCGGGTATCATTTCCTCAGATTTTAATTTGCAACAGTTGCTGGAATTTGCGAAAGATTACCACCCCAATCGTGATTTTGTGTATTGGGTACGTGGAGCTGAATATACTTTGTTGAATTTGTTAGAGAGTGATTCTTCCAATTATCAACAAGTTTTATTTAATGAGATGTATTTGGTTGAAGAGTTTATTTGATTTTCTTATAAAAACTCTCTTTAAGTCATGGCTGTATGCGTCGGCTGTGACTTTTTTATTGTTATTGATTTGTAGTTATATTGACATGTTATTGTAATGTGTATGACGTATTTTTGCTAAAAATATTAAAACCGTATGGAGAAGAAGAAAAAGGAAGATAAATATTATCTGCCGAGAGATATCAGTTGGATGTATTTTAATCGTCGCATTTTGCAGGAAGCCATGAAAGAACGTGTTCCTATACTGGAACGGTTGAGCTTTTTAGGAATTTACTCTAATAATTTGGATGAATTTTTCAGAGTACGTGTAGCTACTCAAAGCCGGGTGGCCGAGTGCGAAGATAAAGCGGCGCATTCTGAACGGGAAGAAGCATTGAAACTGATTAGACAGATAAATAAACTGAACAACAGGTACTCTAAAGAATATGAAGGTGCGATCAAGCAGGTAACGGCAGAATTGGAGAAAGAAAATATTTGTTTAGTCAATCATGTACAACTGGATGAGGAACAACAGTTATTTGTCGATTCTTTTTATCAACAACGGCTGAATGGGTTTATTAGTCCTGTCTGGCTGAAATCAGTAAAACAACTGGGTAACGAAGCGGATGAAAATATCTTTTTGGCTGTAAAGATGAGGAAAGAAGGACATAAAGTTGGAGAATATGCAATTATAGAGCTGCCTGTAGCACAGGCAGGGCGTTTTATCCGTCTGCCGGATAAGGATGGTAAAAATTACCTGATGTATTTGGATGATGTGGTACGCTATTGTTTACCATTGATATTTCATGGTATGAACTATAAACATTTTGAAGCGTATGCTTTCAAGTTTACCAAAGATGCGGAGATGGAGATAGACAATGATCTGCGTAACGGAATGATGCAGAAAATTTCTAAAGGAGTAAAGAGTCGCAAACGAGGTGAGCCTTTACGGGTTATTTATGATGCCAGTATGCCTAAAGATCTTTTAAAACGTGTCATGAACAAGTTGAATCTGGATAAGTTGGATACAGTATTGGGCGGTGGAAAATATCATAACCATAAGGACCTGATGCGTTTTCCAGACTGTGGCCGGAAAGATTTGAAATACCCTGAATGGACTCCTGTTTTGAAAAATGAGCTTTCGGGTAACGTTGGCATGTTGGAGCTGATCCGTAGGAAAGATCGTTTTATTCATGTGCCTTATCATAGTTTCGATTCTTATATCCGTATATTGCAGGAAGCGGCGATTAATAAAGAAGTAAAAAGTATCAAGACAACCCTCTATCGTTTGGCTAAAGATTCGAAAGTGGTAAAAGCATTGATTAATGCGGCACGCAATGGAAAGAAAGTAACAGTAGTTATTGAATTGCTGGCACGTTTTGACGAGGCTTCCAATATAGATTGGTCAAAGAAAATGCAGGATGCCGGTATCCGTGTGATATTTGGGGTGGAGGGACTGAAGGTACACTCTAAGATTACCTATATATCCATGAAAACAGGTGCGGATATAGCTTGTATCAGTACAGGAAACTTTCATGAAGGTAACGCCCGTATGTACACTGATTATATGTTGATGACGGCTGCTAAGAATGTGACGCGTGACGTGAGTTTGGTCTTTGATTTTATAGAACGCCCTTATTCTCCCGTTCGCTTCAAAGAACTGTTGGTATCTCCTAATGAGATGAAGCAAAAATTTAGCCGTCTTATTAATGAAGAAATTAAGAACAAGCAGGCCGGAAAACCTGCTTACATTTTGATAAAGATTAATCATATTACTGATCCGGTAATGGTGAAGAAACTGTATGAAGCATCTTCGCATGGTGTTCGGATAGACTTGCTGGTTCGTGGTAATTGTTCACTGATTACGGGAGTGCCGGGAGTGAGTGATACAATTCGTATCAATGGCATCATAGACCGTTATCTGGAACATTCGCGTATTTTTATTTTTGCCAATGGTGGTGATGAGAAAATGTTCATTGGTTCGGCTGACTGGATGCCGCGCAATTTGGATAACAGGGTGGAAGTGATTGCTCCCGTTTACGATCCGGAAATAAAGGCAGACTTGAAGCGGGTAGTGGAATATGGTTTGAAAGATACTCTGCAAGGACGGGTGGTGGACGGAACAGGAGAGAATCGTCCTTGGATATCGGAAGATAAGACAGCTTTCCGTTCGCAGGAGGAATTATACAAATATTATTTAAATGAAAACAGAATAAAGGATTAAGATGGGAAAAGTGAATTATGCTGCTATTGATATTGGTTCTAACGCTGTGCGTCTTTTGATAAAAAGCATTGACAGGGAGGCTGTGCAGGAGAAAAAAATTAAAAAAGTGATGATGCTTCGCGTACCCCTACGACTAGGGTTCGATGTTTTCTCCATAGGTGAATTGTCCGAGAAGAAAGCGGATAAGCTGAGACGTTTGATGAAGGCTTTCCGTCAGTTGATGAAAATTTATGATGTGGATGATTACAGGGCATGTGCTACTTCGGCTATGCGGGACGCGCGTAACGGGAGGACGATAATCAAGAAAATCGAAAAGGATACAGGTATCCGCATTGAGATAATTGATGGTCAGGAAGAGGCTCGAATGATTTATAATAATCATATAGAGTGTATGGAAGACCGTCTGGGTAATTATATGTATGTGGATGTGGGTGGTGGCAGTACAGAGATTAATCTGTTGACTAACGGTGAGTTGGTATGGTCGGTGTCTTACAACATCGGTACGGTGCGTATGCTAAGTAATGCTGTTAAAGAAGGAACTTGGCAGCAAATGGAAGAAGAGCTTATGAAAGTGACGGAAGGTGTTGCCGCGATCAATATCATCGGATCGGGTGGGAATATTAATAAGTTGTTCCGCCTGGCAGATAAGAAGGATAAGAAGTTGCAACGTTTGCCGGTCAGTTCGTTGCAAACAGTCTATGATGTGTTGAAACCGCTGACTCCGGAGGAAAGGGTAGAGGCATTCAGTCTAAAGCAAGACCGTGCCGATGTAATTGTGCCTGCTGCGGAAATTTTTCTGAAAATTGCAGAAGTAGTGCATGCAGAATATATTTATGTTCCGGTCATTGGACTGTCTGATGGTATCATTGACAATCTGTATGCCAAAAGCCTTGAGAAAGAAATGAAAGCTGAATAAACTTTCATTTTAATACTGTTTGTATTGTACGACTTCAAAAATATTCGGTTTCTCCTGATAAATTGTTGGAAATTAATAGTTGAAGTTCCAAAATTTGCTATATATTTGTAATCGTTAACAACTAACAAACAGAAATACCATGATGAACAAAATGTGCATGGCAGCTGTTATAGCTGCTTCTTTGTATGCAGGGACTACTTTTGCCCAACCTGCCGCCGTAAAGAAAATCATTGAAACGGGCCAAACAGATAACCGGGTGATGCATCAGTTGGATATTCTCACCAATCGTTTTGGGGGAAGAGTTATAGGCTCGGATGCGTATGAGAATGCAGCCGAGTGGATGATGCGTGAATATAAACGATGGGGTATTGATGTACGCTTGGAAGAAGCTGGAGAACTGCCGGTAGGTTTTAACCGTGGTCCATGGTTCGGACGTTTAATCGGGGGAGATCAGGCAATGGATCTGCATTTTGTCACTCCATCCTACACTTCAGGTACTAAAGGTCTGCAACGCGGGCATGTTTTGATAGAGCCCCGTACTCAAGAAGAGCTGGACCGCATGAAACATCAGTTGAAAGGCGCTTGGGTGTTGATCTCAGGTGAAAATGTAGGTTGGCCTGTTGACCGTTCTGCTAAAGGAGATTCGTTGAGAGCTGCTATCAAAGCTGAAAATATAGAAATAGAAAAGCAGAATGCTGCCTTGATGGAAGAGAATTGGAGCAAAGGAACCAAACATGCCATGAAGCCTTTGCGTGAAATGCCGGGACTATTTTATAAAGAGATGTGTGAGGCAGGAGCACTTGGCTTTATTCAGTCGGCACCTGTACCTTTACGTGCTTTGTATGATCGTGCTTTATTGAATGATCCCCATACTACGTTTGATAATTTGCCCGAAGTCTGTGATATCAAGTTGGATGAACATCAATACAAGATTATTAAACAGATGGTGAAAGAACGACGGAACTTTTGGCTGGAATTTGATATTCGTAATCATTTCAAACTAGGTCCTGTGAAATATCATAATGTCGTAGCATCCATTAAGGGCACTAAATATCCGGATGAATATGTTATTATAAGCGGACATCTTGATTCTTATGATGTGGCAACCGGTGGTATAGACTGCGGCACAGGCATTGGTCCTATGATGGAGGCTGCCCGTATGATTGCACTTTCCGGTGCAAAACCTAAACGTACTATACTGTTTGTGGCTTTTGCTGGAGAGGAATTTGGATTATTGGGTGCAAAAGCATATGTCAAGACTCATGCAAAAGAATTGGGAAAGATTGCCAATCTGTTCAACCGGGACGGAGGGCCGACTCCACCGGTGGGAATCTCCGTTCCTCAGGCTATGTATGATGATTTTGTGGAAGTGTGCAAGCCTGTGAAAGAGATCCGTGCGGATTATCCGTTTGAGGTAAAGGTAGCGAAACCCTTTAAACGTCCTACTCAAAGCGGCGGTACGGATGCCAGTGTTTTTGCAGTGGAAGGAGTGCCTACTTTTGGTTTCAATACACAAGACATAAAAGGATATAATTTCTCTTATGGGGAAATATGGCATACGGAACGTGATCTTTATACGAAGAATATACCAGAATACCAAGAGCATGCAGCTACGGTAACAGCAGTGGTTGCTTTGGGAATTGCTAATTTAAGTAAACAGTTATCTCGTGAAGGAATGCACAAAAAGTAGCGGAAATGTTCTTTTTTTCTTCTTTTGGTGGAATAATGTCGTATTGATGTGTAAAAAATGTTAGCTTAAGTTCAATCTACTGAGATAATCTTTACCTTTGCTGCGCATATAAAGCAAAAGGTAGGTAAACAAAAAGCCTGCGATATTTGTTAATATAGAAAAGGTAAATTATCAAATAAAAGTAAATAGAAGCTTATGTCACAGATTATTGGACATATTTCACAAGTTATCGGACCGGTAGTCGATGTGTATTTTGAGGGCAAAGGCATCGACACCGATCTGCTTCTTCCAAGCATTCATGATGCATTGACTATCAAACGCAATGACGGCAGAATTCTAGTCGTGGAAGTTCAACAACACATTGGTGAAGACACAGTGCGTACTGTAGCTATGGATAGTACGGACGGTTTGCAACGTGGTATGGAAGTAATTCCGACAGGACATCCTATTACTATGCCGGTTGGTAATCAGATTAAAGGCCGGTTGATGAACGTAGTAGGTGAAGCTGTGGACGGTATGCGCCCGTTGAGTAAGGAAGGGGCGTTTCCCATTCACCGTGAGCCCCCTAAGTTTGATGAATTGTCTACTGTGCAGGAAGTGCTCTTCACAGGTATCAAGGTTATTGATTTGCTGGAACCTTATTCAAAGGGTGGTAAAATCGGATTGTTTGGGGGGGCCGGTGTAGGCAAGACCGTGCTTATTATGGAGCTGATTAACAACATTGCCAAGAAACATAACGGCTTTTCTGTTTTTGCCGGAGTCGGTGAACGTACACGTGAAGGCAACGACCTGTTGCGTGAAATGATTGAATCTGGTGTAATCCGCTACGGAGAAGAATTTAAGAAAAGCATGGAAGAAGGTCATTGGGATCTTTCCAAAGTAGATTATAATGAAGTTGAAAAGTCACAGGCCACATTGGTGTACGGACAGATGAACGAGCCTCCCGGCGCGCGTTCTTCCATTGCCCTTTCGGGGCTGACCGTTGCCGAATCTTTCCGTGACCGCAAAAACGGTGACAGCAACGGACCACGTGACATTTTGTTCTTTATCGACAATATATTCCGTTTCACTCAGGCAGGTTCCGAGGTTTCGGCTTTGTTGGGCCGTATGCCGTCAGCCGTGGGGTACCAACCGACACTGGCTACGGAAATGGGACAGATGCAGGAACGTATCACTTCTACCAAGAATGGTTCTATCACCTCGGTACAGGCTGTGTATGTACCTGCTGATGACTTGACAGACCCTGCGCCCGCTACTACATTTACTCACTTGGATGCAACAACCGTATTGAGCCGTAAAATTACCGAACTGGGTATTTATCCGGCTGTAGATCCGTTGGAATCTACCTCACGTATTCTTGATCCGCTGATTGTAGGGCAGGAGCACTATGATGTGGCTCAGCGTGTGAAGCAGATTTTGCAGCGCAACAAGGAGTTGCAAGATATCATTTCTATTTTGGGTATGGACGAATTGAGTGATGAAGATCGTCAGACTGTAAACCGTGCGCGTCGGGTGCAGCGGTTCCTTTCACAACCGTTTGCCGTAGCCGAACAGTTTACAGGTGTGCCGGGTGTCATGGTTTCTATCGAAGATACGATAAAAGGATTCAAGATGATTTTGGACGGTGAGGTGGATTACTTGCCGGAACAGGCATTCCTGAATGTAGGAACGATAGAGGAAGCAATAGAAAAGGGAAAGAAGTTGCTGGATGCTGCCAGCCATAAGAAATAAAAGTAAGTATGGAACATCATGAAGATCTTCATTTGATAGTGGTTTCTCCGGAAAGTACTTTGTTTGACGGCAAAGTGGAAATAGTGACACTACCGGGGGAATTAGGCTCTTTTTCTGTCCTGTATGATCATGCTCCGCTGATATCATCACTGATAAAAGGCGAGATAAAATACACGGAGGACGAATTGGAGAAATCAATTGGAATATCGAGTGGGTTCGTTGAGGTGAGGGACAATATAGTTTCGGCCTGTGTGGAAATCTAATACATAATTATGTTTTTGTTAGCCGTAAAGAGAAAATTTATCATATCGTTGACCATATTAATGGTTGTATTGAGTTGGGGAGGAGCCCTGGTATTTCACACCTTGTTGCCTAGGTATTATTTTGCCTGGTATCCCTCCATACCGATATTTTTTTATCTTTTCGGCCTCTTTTACATATTTATGTTCGGATGCTGTTATCGGGTAAGTCCGCAAAAAATGGTGGCGGTTTACTTGGTGGCGAAAGTGACGAAGATGATGTTGAGCATCTTGATTATGTCCGTCTATGCAGTGGCGGTGGCACATCAAGTACTGTCATTTATAGGAACTTACATGGTATTCTATATTATCTTTCTGATTTTTGAAACCCGCTTCTTTTTTCATTTTGAGATAAAACATAAAAGTAATAGGTACAAGTATAAGTAATATGAGAAGTTTACGATATATAGGAACGGTTTTAATGTTGCTGATCGCTTTTCTGCAAGGAGCCAATGCCCGGGAAGAGTCGGAAACTGACTATAAAGAGCAGCAGGTAGACGTAAATGAAATCGTTTTCGGACATATAGGTGATTCGTATGAATGGCATATCACTGACATAGGAGATACACCTATAGCTATACCACTGCCGGTAATCGTAAAAAGCAGTACAGGATGGCACGTTTTTCTTTCTTCTAGGTTTGAGGAAGGAAACGGAGAGTATGAAGGACTGTACATTGCTAAAGACGGTGAATATAAAGGTAAGATAGTGGAAAAGGATGCTAGCGGTAACGAAGTAAAACCTTTGGATATCTCTATTACAAAGAATGTTACCGGGTTGTTTGTCAATAGTGCCATTCTGGTGATTCTAGTGTTGAGTTGTGCCCGTTGGTACAAAAAACATCCAGTAGAAAAGGAAGCTCCTAAAGGAATGGTGGGCATGATGGAAGCTTGTATCCTGGCAATCAATGATGATGTGATAAAGGGTTGTATCGGTAAGGATTATAAGCGTTATGCACCTTATCTGCTGACGGCTTTCTTCTTTATCCTGATCAATAATCTGATGGGATTGATTCCTTTCTTCCCCGGCGGTGCGAATATTACAGGTAATATTGCCGTTACCTTTGTGCTGGCTATCTGTACGTTCCTGGCTGTGAATCTATGGGGGAACAAGGAATATTGGAAAGAGATTCTATGGCCTGATGTTCCTTGGTGGTTGAAGGCTCCGTTCCCGATGATGCCGATTATTGAGATTTTCGGAATCTTTACGAAGCCATTTGCATTGATGATCCGTTTGTTTGCCAATATGATGGCCGGTCATGCTGCTATTCTCAGTTTGATATCCATCATTTTTATTACGGCGAATATGGGACCTCTGATCAATGGTTCCATGGGATTTGTTGCTGTGGCATTCGGAATCTTTATGACTGCGCTGGAATTATTGGTCGCATTTATTCAAGCATACGTATTTACCATGTTGTCCGCGGTCTTTATCGGGTTGTCCCGTACAGAAGAGATGCGTGAAGAAAAAGAAATGAAATAAATTAAATAATTAATTCAAAAAACAAACTATTATGTTACTAGCAGTTTTATTACAGTCCGCTGCTGCGGCAGGTTTAGGGAAATTAGGTGCTGCACTTGGAGCAGCTATTGCAGTAATCGGTGCAGGTATCGGTATCGGTAAAATCGGTGGTTCTGCCATGGAGGCAATTGCCCGTCAGCCGGAGGCGGCAGGAGATATCCGTATGAATATGATTATTATCGCCGCGCTGGTAGAAGGTGTGGCTCTGATCGCCATTATTGTTTGTTTATTAACTTTGTTCTTATAATTAATTTAGCATGTCATTATTAACACCTGATAGCGGTCTGTTATTCTGGATGGTCATCGTTTTCGGTATCGTTTTTGTCATTCTGGCAAAATACGGTTTCCCGGTGATCACCAGAATGGTGGATGAGCGAAAACAATATATAGACAAGTCACTGCTTGCTGCACGTGAAGCCAATGAGCAATTGGCTAATATTAAAGCAGACAGTGAAATGATATTGGCTAAGGCTCACGAGGAGCAGGCGCGCATCCTGAATGAAGCGGTCGCAACCCGCGAACGTATTCTGAAGGAAGCCAAAACACAGGCTCAGGTTGAAGGACAGAAACTGCTGGATGAAGCGAAAAAGCAGATTCAGGCAGAAAAAGACAGCGCTATCAGCGACATCCGCCGCCAAGTAGCTGTACTGTCTGTCGACATTGCTGAGAAGGTTTTGCGCAAGAACCTCGATGATGAGAAAGAACAAATGGAAATGATTGACCGTTTGCTGGATGAATTAACTGTTTCTAAAGACTGATTGTTATGTATATAGGAGTCATTTCAATGCGTTATGCTAAGGCTTTGCTGGCCTATGCCGACGAAAAGGGGACAGAGGATACTGTTTATGAGGAAGCCGGAATATTGGCAGATAGTTTCTCGAGAATCCCCGAACTTCGACAGGCATTGGATAATCCTGTATTGCCTGCTGAAACAAAGTTGAAACTGATTTGCGAAGCCGCCGGAGGAGGTCAGGTGAGCGAAGAATTGAAACGCTTTGTGGAATTGGTACTGGAGGAACGAAGAGAGAAATTCTTGCAGTTTATGATTATGTCATACATTGACCTTTATCGGAAACAGAAGAATATCAGCGTCGGTAAAATCACGACTGTTTGTCCGGTAGCGGAAGAGGTAGTCAGCCGCATACGGGCATTGGTCGTAGAGAAAACTCATGGAACTGTAGAGTTCAAAACCAAAATAGATCCGAAACTGGAAGGTGGTTTTATCTTTGAAATCGGAACTTACAGATTGGATGCGAGCGTAGCTAACCAGATAAAACGGGTAAAGCAACAGTTTATAGCTAAAAATAGAAGAATAGTATAAAATTAAAAATTATAAGTTAGAAAGTAAAAGTATATCAGTTTGTATCTTTTGGTTTTTAATTTAAGGTTAATACCTGGTCGGGCTTTAATTTTTAATTTTCAATTTTTAATGTAAAAAGATTATGTCTGAAAATATAAAACCCAGCGAAGTATCCGAAGTTTTACTTCAGCAGCTGAAAGGCATCGACACCCACCTGCAATTTGACGAGGTGGGGAATGTGCTGCAAGTGAGCGATGGCGTAGCACGTATTTACGGTCTGCGCAACGCGGAAGCCAATGAGTTGCTGGAGTTTGAAAACGGTATCATGGCTATCGTGATGAACCTGGAGGAGGACAATGTAGGTGCGGTATTGCTAGGTCCTACTGATCAGATTAAGGAAGGAATGGTGGTGAAACGTACCAAACGCATTGCTTCTATTAATGTGGGCGAAGGTATGTTAGGGCGTGTCATCGATCCGTTAGGCGTACCATTGGATGGCCGCGGACAGATTGGCGGGGAACTGTGCGAAATGCCTTTGGAGCGTAAAGCTCCCGGAGTGATCTTCCGTCAGCCTGTGAACCAGCCTTTGCAGACAGGGCTGAAGTCTGTGGATGCCATGATTCCTATCGGGCGTGGACAACGTGAGTTGATTATCGGGGACCGTCAGACCGGAAAAACCTCTATCGCTATAGATACGATTTTGAATCAGAAATCCAACTATGAAGCAGGAAAACCTGTATATTGCATTTATGTAGCTATTGGTCAGAAGGGTTCCACTGTAGCCAGTCTGGTGAATACGCTGCGTGAACGCGGTGCGATGGATTATACCATAGTGGTAGCTGCCACTGCTGCCGATCCGGCTGCATTGCAGTATTTTGCTCCGTTTGCCGGAGCGGCTATCGGAGAGTATTTCCGTGACACCGGCCGGGATGCCTTGGTAGTGTATGATGACTTGTCAAAGCAAGCCGTAGCCTATCGTGAAGTATCCTTGATTCTGCGTCGTCCCTCCGGTCGTGAGGCATATCCCGGTGATATCTTCTATCTGCATTCACGATTGTTGGAGCGTGCGGCGAAGATTATCAACCAGCAGGAAGTGGCCGAACAGATGAATGACCTTCCACCCAGTTTGAAAGGCAAGGTAAAGGCAGGTGGTTCACTGACTGCATTGCCTATTATCGAAACACAGGCAGGTGATGTTTCCGCGTATATTCCAACCAATGTCATTTCCATTACAGACGGTCAGATATTCCTTGAAACCGATTTGTTCAACCAGGGTTTCCGTCCGGCTATCAATGTGGGTATTTCCGTATCCCGTGTGGGAGGTAGTGCCCAGATCAAGAGCATGAAGAAGGTGGCAGGTACATTGAAGATCGATCAGGCACAATATCGCGAACTGGAGGCTTTCTCCAAGTTCAGCAGTGATATGGATCCTGTAACGGCAATGGCTATCGACCGGGGACGTAAGAACAACCAGTTGCTGATACAGCCGCAGTACAGTCCGATGCCTGTCGGAGAACAAATAGCCATCCTTTATTGTGGTACACATAGTTTGTTGCGTGATGTACCCTTGCATAAGGTGCAGGATTTCCAGAAATCATTCCTGGAAATGATGCGTGCCGACCATCAGAAAGATGTGCTTGATGTATTGTCAAGCGGTGTGATAAATGATGATGTAACTGCAATTATAGAGAAAGTAGCAGCTGATACGGCTCAACCATTTAAAGTGAACGAATAGTCATGGCATCACTGAAAGAAGTAAAAGGAAGAATAGCCTCAGTAAATAATACGCGGAAAATTACTTCGGCTATGAAGATGGTAGCCTCTGCCAAGTTGCATAAGGCGCAGGCTGCCATAGAAAACATGCTTCCTTACGAACGAAGGCTGAATCACATCCTGACCAATTTTCTGAGTGCGGATAGTGAGGTGGAGTCTCCTTTCATTGTGAAACGTGAAGTGAAGCGTGTGGCTATCGTCGTGTTTGCCTCCAATACCAGTCTGTGTGGCGGGTTCAATGCAAATATCATCAGGCATCTGACGGTTATTCTGGATGAATACAAGTCCCTGGGTATGGAGAACGTGCTTTTGTACCCGGTAGGCCGGAAGGTAGCGGAAGGTGTGAAGAAATTGGGATTCAAGGCCGAAGGCGATTTCCAGCATATGGCGGATAAACCTTCCTATCAGGAAGCTGCCGCCTTGGCAGAGGACTTGATGAGGCGCTTTCTGCATCGTGACATAGACAAGGTGGAGTTGCTGTACAACCATTTCCGTTCTACAGCAGTACAGGTCCTGACGCGTGAAACCTATCTTCCGATAGACTTGACACAAGAGAAGAAAGAGGAGGACAAAGGCAGGATACCCGATTATATTGTGGAACCGTCTGTAGATGTGGTGATGGGGGAATTGCTCCCGAAGGTACTCCGTATGAAGATGTTCACGGTATTACTGGATTCGAATGCTTCCGAACATGCCGCCCGCACTATGGCTATGCAGATTGCTACAGACAATGCGAATGATTTGTTGCAGGATCTGACGGTGATGTACAATAAGAGCCGCCAACAGGCAATTACCAATGAGCTGTTGGATATAGTAGGCGGTTCAATGGCCTGATTTTTTTTCTTGGGGCAAGATACGCAGCATCTTGCCCCAAGAATTTGAATATCATGCGACAAGTTTATCGGAATCTTTCTATAAGTGTCATCCCTTCCATCGAAGGCGGGTTAAATAATCATAGTGCTCCCCCTCTTTGATAAGCTCCGCCTCGAATCCATTCCCGGCAGCATACAGGCTGAGTGTCTGAAAATCGACATAAAGCCAGTCGAAAGAATCTCCTTTTATATTTTTGTATTGCATCCGGAAGTCTATTTCGCCATAATAATCTCCTGCCAGATCAATCAGGAAACTCCCGTCCTCATCTTCAAAAAGATAACGGAGATCACTGGAATCCATCAAGATACATCCCCCGGGGCGAAGCAGTTGTTTCATCTTTTGAAAGAAAGCTGCCATATTTTCCAACTTCCCGATAATGCCCGATCCGTTCATCAGCATGAGGATTGTATCGAATGTTTCTAGAAAATGCGGATCGAAAAGATTCATCTGACGGACATTCCTTACCCCTCTTTTTTCCATTACTTCTACAGAACGGGGGGAAATGTCGATGGCGCATACCTCTTTTCCCATCTCTTGCAAGGCCAGTGCATGGCAGCCGCTTCCGGCTCCTACGTCCAGAGTATTTCCTTCGGCCATTTGTAAGGCAATCTGTTCCAGTTCCGGCATTTCGTCATAAGGGCGGAATAATTGATTCACGGGTATTTCGTCTTCCTCGAACTGTGAGGAAAATACACGTAACTTATCTGCTTTGTTGTGGTGGAAATAATCGGCGATGGCAGTTCCCATCGGGTCTTTATCGGAGGAAAGCAAGTTTGTTTTCATTTGGAATCATTGTTTGTTGTTGAAGTTGCAAAGGTAGGCAATTTAGTGGAGAAAATACTACATGCTTGTGTAAGATATAAACCTTGTCACTGTAACTTATCCAATCTATCATGAAAAAACAGCAATTCTGCAAAAAGAAAAAATACATTCTAATGAGAAATACATCCTTTTTTCAGATATTTGCATAAGAAACAAGGAGTGGTTGGTGGTTAATGCACCACTAGTTGATCATCATTAGTCGATAATTTTTATGAATACATTGAAACCTCGTATAGCATCTCTGTTACAACAACTGAATGAAAGGGTTTTTGAAAAGGAGCATATTGTGGCTCTGGCTCTGCTTTCGGCTGTGGCAGGGGAAAGCATTTTCCTTTTAGGCCCTCCGGGAGTAGCTAAAAGTATGGTAGGGCGCCGGCTGAAACTGGCATTCCGCAACGCTTCCGCATTTGAATATCTGATGTCACGATTCAGTACGCCGGACGAAATATTCGGCCCTGTCTCCATTTCCAAACTGAAAGACGAAGATACGTATGAGCGTATTGTCGATGGTTATCTGCCTTCTGCCACCATTGCTTTCCTGGACGAGATATGGAAAGCCGGACCGGCCATTCAGAATGCATTGCTCACCATTATCAATGAAAAAATATACCGTAACGGACAGTTTTCCATCCGTGTTCCTCTGAAAGGGCTGATTGCCGCTTCCAATGAACTGCCTGCCCAAGGACAGGGACTGGAGGCCTTGTGGGACCGTTTCCTGCTTCGCTGTCTGGTGGGAGGCATTGAGGATATGGGAGAATTTGACCGGATGATTTCCTCTACGGATGAAACGGAACCGGTGGTGGACGAGCAACTGCAGATCACCGATGAGGAATACATCCGGTGGGAAAAGGAGATGGCTGCCATTAAAATCCATTACTCTATTTTCGAAGTGATTCATGCCTTGAAAGACCGGATAGAGCAATATAACCTCCAGATACAAAATGAGGGGGGTGTGTCGTCTCCTCTGTATGTGTCGGACCGCCGGTGGAAGAAAATGGTGAAGCTGCTGAAAGCTTCCGCTTTCCTGAACGGATCGGACACTATCCGCCTTTCGGACTGTACATTGCTGTCCTATTGCCTTTGGAGTGAGATGGATCAGATGGAGGCGGCAGAGGAGATGGTGAATGCTGCCATTCAGAAAAGTGCCGAAGGCTATCTGCTGAATATAAAAGGGCTGGAACAGGACATTGAAGAACTGAAAGACCGACAATCGTCCGAACACAGTTTGCGTGAAGTGAACGATCCGGGCATACAGGTTATCGATACTTATTATTATCAGGTAGAAGGCGTCCGGATGAAAGAGCGCCTCCTTATTTTTGCAGCCGACTATCAACATCTGGATCAGACCGGTAAATTATTCTACCTGCATAAGGACAAGTACAAAGCCAACTGCTGTATTCTGAAGAAATATGATTCCATACTCCATGCCAAAGTTCCGCGTAATAAGATATATACGCTGAAAAAAGGGCTTCGTTCCATTTATATCAATAATTATGAATATCACTTGATGTGCTATGAGGATTGTCCTCCACCGCCGCCCGAACCCGAGCCGGAGGATTTCGGAGCCAAATATAAATCGGTGGCCGAAGCGTTGGACAGAGTGGAGAAGGATTGGTCCGGGCTGCTGGATGCGGAAACGGAATATTATGAGAAGCATTTGTTTCTCAGCGAAAGGCAGCGGGCTTCCATGCGGAGGATGCTTCGCCACCAGAAGAATACCATAGACCGATATAAGAATGATTTGAACGAAATGGCAGATGCGTACCGAAAAGAGAACCAGGAATATAAGATTGAGAGATCTGAAGATGATCTATTCTCAGGAACTGAAAGATAGGACATTCAAAGCATACGAGGAGGATGTGAGCAACGGGGTGGTGCGTCAACGCGAACTGGAAGAGAAAGTGTTGATGTACTATAGGCGTACCACACCTTCTTTGCAGGAATATTATTCCCGCTACACTCCGGAGTGGGAGGCTTTCTATTCTTCGGAACATCTGCCAGATATGGCATTCTTGCAATACTTGAAGCAGATGCGCGGTGCTTTCAAAAAGAGGTATGAACTGGCGGAACTGAATATTGACTATTATATCAGTTTGCTGGAGAATGCTTCTCTGCTGAGAGGAGAGGGGGCCCGGACCAAGGAGTTCTTTTTGGATAAATGGCATCAGTTGCTTACCCGCAAAGAGTATGACTATCAGTACATGCATATAAACAGTTTATGTGAAGGTTTTGATTTGTTGATCCGGAAGCAAGGAAAGGAGTCGGATAACAAACTGTTGGGGTCGCGCATGGAGTGGCTGCTTCATAATTATCCTGATTTGTACCGGAGGATGCTTCCGTATGAAACAGTGATGAAGCGCAATCCGGCTATCCGGCAATTGGCGCGTCTGCTGGGCAAGAAGCACCGGGACCAACAAAAATACGATTCTTTGTCGGGCGTAGATAAAAAGAGGCTGATCAGGCACTCTCCGCATAGTGATATAACAGGGGTGACTTTGGGAAATGATTTGAACAGTTTGCTGCCCGTCGAGTATTGCTATCTGGCGGATGATGCGCTGCGTGCCGTATTTATGGAACGATATGCCGAAAAGAGATTGCAACTGTTCGATTACCAGTCCAAGGAAACGGAACCGGTAAAGGATGACAAGCATAAGGTTTCGGGGCAAGGACCCTATATTATCTGTGTGGATACTTCCGGCTCCATGCAGGGAAACAGAGAGATCTTGTCCAAATCGGCTATTTTGGCTATAGCGCAACTGACGGAGAAAACCCATCGGAAATGTTATGTCATCAATTTCTCGGATGAGGCTGTATCGTTATTGATTGAAGATTTGGGGCGGGATATGCCCAGGTTGGCGGAGTTTCTGAATAAACGTTTTGACGGTGGAACGGATATAGAGCCGGCTCTTCGGGAAGCTGCGCATATCATCAACGGAAATGATTTCCGTGAATCGGATATCGTATTGATCTCAGATTTCGAGATGCCGCCTTTATCCCGCGATTTAATGGAACAGGTAAAAGTGATTAAGCGGAGGAAGACCTCTTTCTTCGGATTGGTGTTCGGCAACAAGCCTGAGATGGAATACTTGAATCTTTGTGAACGTTATTGGGAAATGTAAGTTACAATTCTGTTACATAAATATGAAATGAATATTACTTGCTTTCTGCGCGTAATAACTTCATCATCAAATTAATGGTTATTCATTTTTAGTATAGGTCATTCCTCTTACATTTGTTATAAAGTAAAAAACAAAAGAATACAATGGGAAGAATGACTTATGTTAAAGCATTGATGTGCCTGTTATTCCCCTCTGCTGCTTTAGTTGCCCGCGCGCAACACCCGGTTGCCGGGGATTTGAAGTGTAAACTGACCGGACGGATGCTTATGGATGGTGGCGTTTATTTAAAGAATGATAACCTGTTTGGTAACGGTACGGAGTTTAATGACTTGCGGTTGGGGGTGAAAGCGACCTATCAGAATTGGAGCATGAAAATGGAGGTGGGGTATGTAGGGAATAAGGTTTCCATAAAGGATGCCTTTGCTGCTTATACTTCGGGCAAGCATATTATTCAGGTGGGACAATTTTATGAACCTTTCACCTTGGACATGCTATGCAGTACGTACGATCTTCGTTTTCACCAGTCACCGGGAATCGTGCTGGCTTTGACCAATGGCAGACGGATGGGAACCTCTTATACCTACAATGGAAAACATTATTATGCTTCCGGAGGCTTCTTTACAGACAGTGACCTGGGTAATGTGAAAAACATTTCACAAGGATATGCCATAGACGGTCGTTTGGTGTATCGTCCTGTAAACGAAGAGGGAAAATTGTTACACATAGGTGCGGCGGTGGTGTATCGTACTCCGGATAGCGCATTGCCGGGAGATGAAGACGAGAATACGTTTATTTATAAATCTCCGGGGGTAAGCACTATTGATAACCGGAATCTTATTTACGCCAAGGTAGATCATGCAAAGTACCAGTTGAAACAAGGGGTGGAATTAATGATCGCTCATCAGAGGTTCTTTTTGCAAGGGGAGTATATACGGACTATGGTGAAGCGTGAACAGAATTTCACAAATTATGCAGGACATGGCGGATATGTGCAATGCTCCTGGTTGTTGACAGGCAGGCAATATGGGTATGATGAAGCATTGGCTTGTCCGGGCAGACCTGTGGGGCGGGCATTGGAGCTGTGTGGAAGATTTAATATCCTTGATATGAATAATGAGGAAGCCGGTGTGTGGGGAGGGGCTCAAAAGGATTTTTCATTGGGCGTGAATTATTACATGAATAAGCATATAGGGATGAAGCTGGCTTATAGCTGGGTGATGCCGGGAAAGCATATAAAGGAGATTAGTGATAAGAATTTCAGTGTCGTGCAGCTCCGGTTCCAAATGATCTTGTAACGGAAGAAGGGTAGAAACAAATTCGGGCGCAATCACTGCGCCCGAGCCATAAAGCTAGATTTATTTTTTATTTTGCGACGGTCTTGATAGCTTCAATCAATCTGCTGAAATCTTCGGGGAACACATCACCGATGTTTCCGATGCGGAAAGTATCTGCCTGGGAAATCTTTCCCGGATAGATAACGAATCCTTTTTCCTTCAACTGATGATAGAATTCCTTGAAATCGAACTCCTTGTCAGGATAAAGGAAGGAAGTGATGACAGGGGATTGGACTTCATCTTTCAGTAAGGTCTTGAATCCCAGTGACCGCATACCTTCTACCAGTACATCGTGATTACGGCAGTAGCGTGCATGCCGGGCTTCCACACCGCCTTCGGCTGCCAGTTCGTCCATGGCTTGTTTAAAGGCACGCACTACATGTGTAGGCGAGGTGAAGCGCCATTTTCCATGTCCTTTCTCCATCGCATCCCATTGGTCGTAGATGTCCAGAGAAAGACTCTTTGATACTCCTTTACAATATTGTAATTCGGATTTACGTGCAATGATGAAACCAAAGCCGGGAACTCCCTGAATACATTTGTTGGCACTGCTGATCATAAAGTCGATGCCTAATTCCTCTACATCCAACGGCACGCCGCCAAAGCTGCTCATTGCATCCACTATCAGCTTTTTACCATGCATCTTTACCATGTGGGCTATTTCCTTTAACGGGTTCAGGATACCGGTTGTAGTTTCGCAATGTACCACTGCCACATGCGTGATTTCTGCATTGTGTGCCAGATAATCATCCACATACTCCACAGATACTTGTTCTGTTTCATCAAAGGCCAGCATATCATAGTTCATTCCATGATATTCTGCAATGTTTCCCATGCGGTCTCCGTATGCACCGTTGCTCAGAATCAATAATTTGTGTTTGGGCGTAATCACACTTCCCAAGGTCGCCTCTACGCAATAAGTACCGCTTCCCTGCATCAGGATGCTGGTGTACTCATCTGTTTTTCGTGTAGCCAGTTGTACCAATCCTTTACGTATTTCCTCTACGATGTGAACATTGTAGTCTTCATCCCATGTGCACCAGTCGGTCATCATGGCTGTTTTTACGCTTTCAGAAGTGGTTAAAGGGCCGGGGGTTAAAAGTAAGTATGGTCTCATAATCGTTTAATTCATTTTATGGTTAATAATTTCAATAATTTCGGGAAGTTCGGCAATGGTGTTTACTACATAATGCGCACCTGCCATATACATACGTTTTCTGACTGCTGCCATGCGTCTGTTCAACTCTTCTGCAGGCAGTTTTCCGGTTTCCTCTTGGGTGAGTCCCATTTCGTTGCTGCCCAGAATCACACCGACAGTCCATACACCGGCATTCACACCTTCTTTGATATCGGCTATCGTATCCCCGTATTTTATTACGCTTTGAACGGAAGGTATGGCCAGATCAATCATGTTCTGGTAAATCATGTAGGGTTGCGGACGTCCTGCCGGAAGATTGTTGGAAGTCACACAGTTGTCTGTGGTATAGCCATGGGCGGCGGCACCGGGCAGCACAATGTCCATCATGGCAGTAGTATATCCGGTGGTGGAACCTATCTTGATGCCGTCCCTTTTCAGTTTCTCGATTACTTCGATTACACCGGGAATAGGAGTCGTATATTCTTCCAGGGAGGCGAACAAGTGTTTTTCGAATTCTTTGTATATGGATACCACATCTTCCTCAGTCCAGTTGCGGTTATAGTTTTGTTTGAATTGCTCCGTCACACTTGGTAACTTGAATAATTCACGGATATGGTCTATTTTGGTCATACCCATGGGGCCTCGTGCTTCTTCCATTGTCACTGTCAGTCCTTTCTCGGCAAAAGCTTTCAGGAAAGCGGCTACCGGAGCGAAGCATCCATAGTCTACAGCCGTTCCGGCCCAGTCCATAATAACACACTCAATTTTCTTCATCTTCTTGTTTGTTGTTTATTTGGTTATACTTTTATTTTTATGTTATGGGTTACAGATGTTTTCTGCTGTTTCCTTTAAGTTGGTTAACGCCATCGGTGAAACGATGATCTTTTTATTTTTTTCTTCTTTTCTCAGCTGTCTTTCCAATTTATACCGTTGCATCAGATAGATGACCGAACCGATGAATGCAATGCTGCACACAATGCCTACCCATCCCGAGAACTGGTTATAGAACTCCATCCAATTGATATCCGGGCTGCAAAATTCCTTGAACAGCAGTACACAGACAGTTCCTGTATATCCGATAAAGTCGATGGTGGCAATGAAGAATCCCACATTTCCTTTAATCTTGAAGCAGGCAATGAAGCGCTCGAAGAACAGAGTCTGGAAACTAAGATAAACGATGTACAGGCTCAGACTTTGGAGGAACAGCCAGTAAAGGGTAGGCAGTTGCAATGCATCATAATTAAAAGCCAGATAGCTGATTGTGCCCGCTCCACCAATAACCATAGCCAGAAGCACCTGCAATACTCTGTAGTTGCTGTTTATTAACGACATCATGGCAAAGATTCCCAAAATAATCAGCGTCACCATGCCGTCCACTTGTGCGAACAACCAGGAAGAAATAGTGCTGACATCAATGATATTGACCAGAAAATCTTCTTTTATATCACGTAAAATAGTGATAAACAGATTGGCGAAGAACAGCATGATCAGCAAGGGCATATAACTTTTGAACAGTTGTCTGCGTTGCTCTCCGTTCAAGGTGACACGTTCCGAACGGAGGGCGCGGTCTTCATCTGTGGGTTGTGGCAACTTGTTGAGCGACCACCCCATGAGGATAAGGAGCGGGAAGGCTAAACCACCTATCAGGGCGGGCATCCAGAATTCTGTGACACCAAATGTATTGACTACAAACAATCCCATAGATTTAGCCATTCCTGAGCTCACCGCCATACTTACCCCCAGCAAGCTGGCCAATATATCGGTAACTTTGCGTCCTTCTATGAAACTGAAGATGACTCCCCACATGCATCCCAATGCCAGTCCGTTGAAGAATAGGGCAAACACATTAAAGGGTTGGGGGAGTAATCCGAAGAAGACTAAAGCGAGTTCTGCAAGGGCTACGGAGCATACCATGAACTTCAACCGGTCCTCGCGCTTCAATTCTGAAACAATCTTGATGGCAAAGAACTTTGAAATAAGGTAGCCGAAAATCTGCATGATGGTAGTGGCTACTTTATAGTCCATCCCGAAGAAATCCATTCCGTCAAAGGTGGCAGCTGTAAAAGGTTTGCGCAGGGCATATACCAGTGAGTATGACAGTAGTGCCGCCCCTCCTGCCCACAGGATAAACAGGAAACTGGATATCTGTTTGTTTGTTTCGCTTTTTGCTTCCATTATACTAATTGATATTGACTAATTGTTTTGTTTCTTTTCTTTGTAGGAACCTCACTCCTCGTGTCCTTGGATTGCTGTTTCCGGAAGCAAAAGTAGGGGCCTTCCGAGAGAGAAAAAATGAATCTTTATGATTAATATTTTTCATATTCCACCTGTTGTATGATGTAACATTAATGTAATGTATATGTCATTGTATGTTCATATAAAAACTTGTATTTTGCAAGTTCAATAAAGAAGAAGAGAACAATGAATGATTTGATAGAAATATACCGAAGAATAGAATATATCCGTAACAATGGTTTGAAAATGAAGGAGATAGCAGATTATGTAGATATGGCTCCCAGTGTCTTGTCTGCTCTTTATTCCAGCGTTCTGCCCACTTATGTAACCTCATTGAAACAAGGACACTCTGAAGAAGATTCATTAGATTTGGCTTTGGCGCAGGTCAATAATGTGTCAAAAAAACGTCTGTTGGGCAATTTGGCAAGTATCAAAGAGTTGCTTTTCAGTTTGGAACCTGCCCATGGTGAGGCAAAGACCAATCCTTTTATGGAGATGATGACTGCCGAGATGCAACGTTCCGTGCAGGAAGTTTATAATTATAGCGGAAGTTATCTGAGCTATAGTCTTTCTTCTTCGTGCCAATGCCTTAAAGTGGAACCCTATCTGATAGAGGCTTCCGAAGACAATACGTATGTGAAGGTGACTCACATGAGTGCCTATAATACAACGCATCGGGGAGTGGGGTTGTTCAATAATCATCAGAACGGGTATATTTTCTTTAACGAGCGTGAGTCACCGCAAATGGCTTTGTTCAGTATTTATCTGCAATTGCCGATGTATGATTTTCCGCCGTTCCTTAAAGGTTTGTATCTTAGTCTGGATTACAACAGGAATCCGATAGCGCGCCGTATCTTGTTTGTAAAGCAAGGAGACAGTACAGACATGGAGGAATTCCTGGAACTGAAAGGGGAGCTGGTTCCACTCGATAAGTTGACAGAATTACAAAAGAAGTATTATGACTATACTTGTCAGGAGGGAGATTGTATCCGTACCTGCATGGTTCCGTCTCCCCAACTGAATGAAAATGATTTGGAGAGGGAAAAAAAGATTTTGTCTTTATGATTCGTACATTGGAAACGGCTTGTAATAACAACATATCGCATCCGTCGCTGTTACATAAGCCTTTTCTCTTCCTTGATCAAGCCTTTTTATACGGATGTATTCTATCTCCCAAGTCTTTGGAGTTATCTCCATAAGCTTTGGAGTTGACTCCCAAGGCTATGGAGATAACTCCAAAGACTTGTGGAGATAAAACAAACAGGAAGAAAACCTTTACCCCTACGGCGGGAAAGGTTTAGAGATATGGGTAAGATCTTTTAAGGATGAATCAGATTACAAGGCTACGCATTCCTTACGGAGGAATACCCTTTTGCAGACTTGCCCATCCACTGTAGGGATGGATTTCATTCCATTCCTGCAATGGATGATGTTTTGTCAATGCTTATGATAGAAATGTACTTATATTACCCGATGCGGAAATATAAAGTTTATGCATGGCACGGGTGCAGGCTACATATAACATGCTGCGGTCTATTTCTGTTCTATAGTTTTTATCAGTTACAAATGGAACAATCACTTCGTCAAACTCCAGCCCTTTTGCCATGTGGGCTGTAGTAATGACCACCCCATTGACAAAAGCTACACTTTCTTCTGTCAGCAAACAGATCTTATCAGACAAATGATTGATGGCTGCATACAACTTGTCCGCTTGTTTTACGGTTTTGCATATAATACCCATGGATACATCAGCTCCTTTCAGGAAAGAGGTGATGAGGTTTTCTATCCATTCTATCTCTTTCTTTTCAGTAGGCAGCAAGGCGACTGCCGGTTCCTCTCCATGACGCTCTATAGCTTCCAGTTCCTCGTTCTTGGCAATGCGTTGGGCAAACTCTGTGATTTCATACGTGGAGCGATAACTTTTACAAAGCTTCATCACTTCCGAGCCGACCAGTACACGTTGGATCTGTTCGCAGGTGGTGGAACTGTATGGATTTACTGATTGCTTTGCATCTCCCAATATTGTTTTCCGGCAAGGGAATAATTTAGCCAGAACTTTGTATTGTATCGGAGTATAGTCCTGCATTTCGTCTACCAGCAGATGCTTGATGCCATACATGGTTTTATTATCTTCCAGGGCCAGTTTCAAATAAAGTAATGGAGCTACATCCGCATATTCCAATTTCCGGTTTTTACCCTGCTTGAACATTTCCGGTTTTCCCAGCCAGTCATAAAATCCCTTGTATAAGTCGAGGTCTTTATTGTTGAACATCTTTTTCAGTTCATTACCCAACTGCCGTATCTGTATTTTTCCCATCGGTTCTTGGTGATAGGTGAAAGTCAGTTCGCGGGCAATTTCTTCTGCCATTGGTTGGAAACGGCTGCGCATGGGCAGGCGGTGCCATGCCGCGAAACGTTCTTTCAGGTACTCGGCAGGGATAGGGATACGCCCTGCTTTCAGGTCGGTTGGCCGAAATGCGTTTTGTTCCAAATATAGAATGTATTTATCCATCTGCTGGATAAACTCGGTGGTGGATTTGAATCGGATACGTTCTATAAAATCTTCTTCCTCTTTGTCCAGTATTTCGGCCACCTGGTCAAAGAAGGTTTGTATTTTATATTTGTTGTCCAGTATTTTGAGCATTAATTCCTCAAAGCCGCATTCTTCAATTTTTTCTTCTCCCAATTCGGGAAGTACGTTCGAGATGTAATCGGCAAATACTTTATTGGGGGAAATGATCAGGATATCATTGGACGTGATTTCCCCTTTGTGCCGGTATAGCAGATAGGCTACGCGGTGCAAGGCGATGGATGTTTTTCCTGAACCGGCTACTCCCTGGATAATCAGGGTGTTCGATGTATCATTACGGATAATTTTATTCTGTTCCCGTTGGATGGTGGCGACTATATTCTTCATCCGGTCATCGGAGTTTCCACTCAATTCCTTCTGAAGGATGTCATCTTGAATATTCAGTGAACTTTCCAGCATGAATTCCATTTTTCCGTCACGGATGCGATACTGGCGTTTCAGACGGATGTTACCTTTCACTTCTCCCGAGGGGGCGTCGAAATGTGCTTCTCCTAATTCATAATCATAGAACATGCTGGAGATGGGGGCACGCCAGTCGTGTATCAGATTTTCATTGGTGGGAGGATTGAAAAATGAGTGTATACCTATATATAATGGCAGGACTTCGGGTTGCCCTTTTTCTTGAAAGTCGATGCGACCGAAATAGGGGATGGCCATCATTTTGCGATAACGTTTCTTTTTCTCGGCCAAGGACTCGCTGGCTGCTACTTGTTGGGTGACTATCTGCCGGACCGCACTTTTCTCGGCTCGGTCCAGTTCGGACAGATTTTCCCACAAGTAGAGTTTGTGCTCCATTACGTCTTTGGATTTATCTTCAATGGCCTTATCCATCTGTTCGATATTGGCAGCTAATAAAGCAATAATATCCATGAGATAGGCTTTTTCTTCCTTTTCAGTCCGGTTAAATATCATAGCGCGTATTGGTTTGTAGTTTTATTACCGGGCGAAATTACACAAATATGTTTAATGTTATTCCCTTTGTATGGAGAAAAGTGGATGTAAATTTGTTCTTTGTCCGGTTGTTTGGGTTACTCTGATATGAATATTGCAGGAATGGAAGCCGCTCTTTTCTTTGTGGAAAAAAGGTGGAGGAACTTTCACAAGCTCTCCGTCCCAACCGTAGCAGGTATATGTAAGGAGAATGTTCACGGAAAAAGAATAATGCACAATCTTTTTTTGAGAGATTGTGCATTATAATATAGAAATATACAGATTGTTATTACTGGCTTTTATAGCTGTTTATCTGAGATTAACCGTGCGATGCGGGTCTTGTTCTGTGTTCCTTTGGTAAGCAGGTAAACGTGCTTATACGCATCGCGGTTCAGTTCGGTGGGAGAACCGTTGATAAGAATGATATTCCGGTCATTGGCGAATTTCAGGATACCGCTGATGTTGTTGGGATGTAGTTTGCCTATTTCATCCATCATGCAGTGTAACTTGAAATCTTTGAATTTGCGGGATGCTCCTTCCTTGAACACATTCAGCAACATGATGTTTATCATCGCTTTTACCAGAATGTCGGTTCCTTCCGACCCCACATTGGCTATCTTCTCGATAAATCCGGTGTCATTGCCGTTCTCCACAATGCGGAAACGCAACTCGAAGGAATCATACAGGCGGATACTGTCATAGCGGTAAGCATGTATTTCCTTGATAAAGGTACGCAGCAAAGTGATAGCCTCTTCTTTCACCAATTGCTCTTTGGCAGAGGAGAACAGGTTGGTTTCCGGTGAGAGGTCATAGCCGTAATCATGGTAATATTTCTGTATCTCACGCAGAATATTCACTACGCGGTTGCTGCTCTCTTCCACTTTCATTTCAATGCGCTGGATGACTCCCACAAAATTGCAGGTGGCGAAACCTTTATTGATTTCACGGATCACATCTTGAATATCATCTTCCGATGAAGTCAGCATGGAGGTGTCCATACTGATACGTTTGAAGGTATCCCAATGCTCGTTGTTGATGCGGCGGATGTACTCGTCTATGCGGTGTTCTTCCACAAAGTCGTGCAGTTCGTCGGCAAAGCGTACATATTCCCAATCCTCGTTGAATTTTACGCGGAACTTGAAGGTGTTGTCCTCATCAAAATGTCCGGTGAAAAGGTTCACTTCTTTACGGAGCTTGCTTTGCACCTGCGTGAATTGGTTGGCCTGGCGGGTCAGTTCGTCAATCAGCTCCATACAGGTCTTGGTGGTCTGCATGGTTTGCGTGTTTTCGGAACGGAATATATCTTGATGCGGTTTATACCAGTCGTATGCCGGAATCTTGCTGTAAGCCTCCAGGTTCTTTTGCAGTTCCCTTACATTTTCTTCCGCTTCTTCCCATTCTTTGTTCAGAAGGTCTATTTTTTCTTGTAGGGAGGATGTTTCCACTCTCAGCGTTTCCCGTTCCAATTGGAGCAGACGTTTTTGTTCATCGTGCTCCCGTTGCCATCCGGGAATACGGTCTATCAAATCCCGTTTGTCTTTTTGGTATTCGATGACCAGGGTCGCATTCTCCTTAATGAAAGAAAGCTCTTTCTCCAGCTGGGCCAGTTGGTTGGCTATGTCTTGCAGACGTTCGGTATCTGCTCCCTGCGAGTGAAGCTCTTTCTGCATATCCGCTTCATATTCGGTTTTGATGGAGGAAATTCTGCGTTGTTCTTCTTTTTCTTCCTTCCCGATAACTTCCGCTTGTGTCTTTTTTTCGGCGGCAAGAGCCTGTTGTTGCTTGTTCCATTCCAGTTTCAGGCTATCCAGTTTCTCTGTCTTTTCTTTGTTCAGGTTTTTTAGCTTGCTGTTTATACCGTCCAGTTCGGCAACCCGTTTGCGCTGTTCGTTTTCCAATCGGTTTATTTTGGCATTCCGTTCCTCATTGGCTTTCTTCTTCCACTCTTCCAAGTCGAGCATATCCTGCTGGTATTGGCGTTCCAATTGTTCCAGTTCATACTCTATTTGGCTGATAATGGCTTTTTGTTCCTTTATCTGCGGTTGGTATTTGCGTTTCAACTGTTCCTGCAACTCCTCCCTTTCAGTTTGCTGGCGTTGCATGGCAGCAGTGATTTCTTCCAGACGTTTTTCACCGTTTTCTTTCTCGACGATATAATCGTCTATGGATTTGATGGGGCGGTGGATGCTGTCTAGATTAATGGAAATGCCATAGAATGAGTTTCCCCCCTCAATGGTAATTTGCGGAAAAAGCCCCCGTTGCCATAAGATGCTCTCATCACACAGTTTGCCGATATTCTCTTCCCATCCCTTTTTGTTTTCTTTCAGCCAGCCTTGCAAGGTGTCTTTGCTGTTGTTCAGAAAAGCTTGTAATTCGTCTATGCGGGGACGGAGTTGCAGCATCTCCTGTTGCAGTTTTTGCAAAGTCAGGTCTTTTTCTTTCAACTGTTTCTGCTGTTCCTCTTCCCAAGTCATGGTCAGTTCCTTGATGATGAGCTGCGCTTGGGCGATACGGTTTTTCCGTTCCGTGTGGAAGTTGGCATAGTTTTGGATACGTGTTTTCAATTCTTGTTGCTCTTCCTCAAAGAAAACCTCCTTTCTGCATAATTTTATCTGGTAATCTATAGCGTTCAGTTCGCCCAGTTTCTCGGCTTTCAGCGGATGGAGTTGCTGTGACAGGCTTTCGAACTCCTGGTAAAGGGAATCTGTGAACCGCTGGTATTCTTTGCGGGCCTCTTCCAGACGCTCGTTGTATGCATTGTTTAATGTATCCAGTTGTTTGATTTTCGCTTCATGAATCTTGTTCCATTGCTCGTCCAAGGCCTGAATCAGCGATTTATACTTGGTGGATATTTCCATATATTGTGAGGTAAGGATGCGTTGTTCTTCCAGCAATCCCACCTGCCGGTTCTTCCATTCCTCTTTTTTGGAAGAGCGTTCTATAATCTCTTCTATGTTCTTGTTCTGATAGTCCTTTTCTTTGCCTAATGCCTTTTGCAGTTCGTTGTTCAGCACTGCCAGCGCTTCCTGTAACTTGTCGCTGCGTTTGCGCGATTCATCCTGAAGCTCCTGTTTCCGGCGTATCAGTTTTCCTTTGTCGGCATCCGTGCGGTCTTGTTTCTCTTTCCATTGGGGAAGGATACTTTCGGCTTTGCGGAAAGCGGCAACCAGTTCGCGGCAATTCTGCACCAGTCCGCCTTGCAGTTTGGACGTTTGTTGGGATAACAGTGTGATTTCCCGAGCCTGTTTCCGGGTTTCCCGTTTCTGAAATTCTTCGATATCCTTCAGACGGGTTTCAAAGTTTTTCAGATGCTCCTTGTAACTGTTCAGGTCGATGGCCGTTTCATCTTCATTCAGAGAAGAAATGATTGTTTTCTTGATAAATTCAGCATCCAGTTTCGAATTCAGCAACACGTTCTGTATAGTGCGCGGAATATTCTGGTATTGCTTGCTCTCCATCAGCGAGTACCGGCTGAACTCAGGACTTGTACTGTTTCCATACAGAATGTTCCGATACTCGTCGTAGGTATAGATGATACGTGAATATTCTATGCCATATTGGTCCAGCACGGCACGCACGCGGTCGCTCTCGCTATAGGCCACCCGATTCTCGTCTATAAAGAATTCTTTGCGGTAAGGAGAGTGGATGAAGCGGTAACATACACGGTTCATCGATTTGAAACTCAGAATACAGAACGCACCGTTCTCTGTTGCCACTTCGTAAACGATATACGAATTGGAGTAGGGAAAATAGTAATCCGTGTAATTCTGCTTTTCCACCGAAATGCCCAGTCGTTGCGTGTCGGCATTGTAAAAGAAAAGGATAGCACGCAGAAGGGTACTTTTTCCCACTCCCTGCGTACCGATGAAGTGAACGTTTCCGTCCAGATAGATATCGTCCGAATAAGGGATATTCGCACTATTGATAAAGATAATTCTACTCAGGTTTCTCATCTTCGGTTTCGTCGTAAATGTTGATACTTTCAATCAGTCTTTCCAGATAATGCCAGGCGCTCATCACTTTATACGTATTGGTTTTCTCATTTTCCTGTTCCAGGAACGAGTCTTTGGTGAGCTGGCGTATCATGTTTTCCAGCACTTCCTTGCGGATGTCCTTGTCCGAGAAGTGTTTCCGCATACCGTCCAGTTTGTTTTGGAGCAGCATGTTGATGTTGGTTTCCACCAATATCTGTTCGGGCTGGAAGCGGAATCCGGGACCGAATGTTTCATCGTAGGTTTTGAAAAAATCGAGCACATCTATCCAGTAATAGGCACGCATGATTTTTTGCTCCAGTGTGGCTTTAGGTTCTATACGGGAGAAGAAGAAATATTCGTTTCCCCGTTCCAGTGTATAGTTTATTTGTGAGAAATACTGATAGAGAGATTCGTAGTTCTCATCTATTTCATTATACATATCGCGTACTTCTTCGCTGGTGCTGTTGGAACTGATGAACAGTCCTTTTTGCAGGTATTCAAAGATGGATGCGGTATTATCGGGTATTTGTATATTTAAATCCATAATTCTCAGAGTGGGTATATTTTAGCATATTCATATTGATTGTGGAGTCCGAACTCGTTCCGGATTTCCAGTTGGCTCTCGTAAAGTGAAACAATCTGACAGAAGAACGTGGTACGTTCCTTTTCATCCACTTCGCGATGGAAATGATATTGCAACAGAAAGGAAAAAAGGTCGCTGACCGGCTCTCCTTTCCAGCGGGCTTCTGCCCCCGACTGCACAAAGGCGGTTACCACTTCGTCCAGATTAATCACTTCTTCGTACATGGCCTGTGCTTCCAAGTCTTCTTCACTGAAAGCTCCGGCTTCATTTTTCCGTACAATTTCACGATACTTCTGATTGCTGATAACTTTCAGAATGATGGGACGCACTTCGTCACTGGCCAGATAGCTGGGGGACAGTTTGAACGATGCTTGTGTATTGCCTTCCAACAGGAGGGAGCGTTCCCGTTCCATTATTTCAGACAGATTACTCCGGGCACGTAACTCGAACTGATCTTGCAGATATTTTACTTTTCGTATTTTTTCTACCAGTATCACCTGATTCTTTATTTGGTTCAGGTAATTGATGATATCCTGCTGGGCACGAATCAGACTGTGAGCTGATAGTTGCAGTTCCTGCCGCAGTTCGAGCAGGATGCGGGTCAGCTCTTCGTCAGTGGCCTGGCGGAAGAAATCCCGTTCTTCATGCAGAATCAGATGTTCGGTAGAGTCTATCAACCGCTGGATGTTGATTCGTTTCTTGTCCAGATTTTGCAGTTTGGCTATTTTTATCTGGTATGTGGGCTCGTGTTTGAAAGCATTATCAATATTGTGTTGAAGGTTGATAATGTTCCGTATCGTTACACGTGCCAGTTTCTGAAAGGTAATCTTGATATTGCGTACATAACTTTCCTTGCGCGACTGGATCTTTTCTTTCAGGTAGTAGTCCATCAGTTCGTGCAGGTACTCTATGTTTTCCTCTACGGTAGCCGTGTTGATTTCCTCGTTCGCTTCCAGCAGCAGTTCGAAGAAATCAAGGAATCGGGCATCCAGTTCCACAAAATTTCCGTTTTGGTGTATGATTTCCTTTTCGATGAGTATCTTTAAACGGTTTTCATCCTCTTTCAATAGGGCTAGTGCGTCCGAGTATCGAAAACTAAGTACTTTTCTCTTCTCAAACATCTCTACCAATAGCCCTTTAGCTACAAAAATCGTATTTATTATTTCGTGAATTGATCGGAATATATACATTGTTTTTTCTCCAAAAAAGTCCGGCGAAGTTACTTTAAATGGTTGGAAAAACCTAGCGTTTTATGCTAAAAAGCATATAAATAGTGAAGTAAAAGGTGGAAAATGTTGGAGTATAAATGGGCAAGAGGGAAGTTGTTGCATGAAGTGTCTGTCGCTTAATGGTGCTATATTTCTCAGATGCGGCTGGCACGAATAACGTAGTTCGTGCCGGCGCGTCTGGAAAATAGAATACTTTAGGAACTTTACGGTAAAGACTGATAAACCGGGTGCCTATGTTTTAGAACTGTTTAGTTGTGTGGGTTATTTGCAGGCTAGTTCGAATATCTCTTTACTATATTCTTTGTTCAGCTTCACATAATTGCCTACCCATTCTCCCTTGTTTTCATGCAGTTTTTTCACTAGCAGTTCAATATCAGGATGTTCTATACCCAATTCTTTGAAATTGACCGGCAGGCCCATGTATCTGAAAAAATGCTTCAATCGTGATATGCCGGCAAGTGCCATTTCTTCCAAATCCTCATTCTCGGGAACTCCGAAAACGCGGTTTGCAAACCGGGCAATCTTTTTCGGGTTGTGTTCTGCCATGAATGTCATCCATGCAGGTACGATTACTGCTAGTCCTGCTCCATGTGTCACATTATATGCAGCACTGATTTCATGTTCCAGAAAATGTGATGCCCAGTCTTCCTCACAACCTACTCCGCAAGTACCGTTATGGGCAATTGTCCCACACCACATGATATTGGCGCGTGCTTCGTAATCGTTCGGGTTCTGCTTCACTTTATATGCTTCTTTGATGATAGCCATCAAAGTCCCTTCACACAGCCGGTCACTGATTTCTACATCGGGAGTGTTGGTAAAATAACGTTCCATAATGTGTACCATCATATCGGCAATGCCACAAGCTGTCTGGTAGGGGGGGAGAGTATAGGTCAGTTCCGGATTCATCACAGCAAAAACAGGCCGTAGTAATTCCGGTACACGCAAACTTAGTTTTTGCAGACCTTCCAGTTTGGTAATCACCGTATTGCCCGAACCTTCGCTGCCGGCAGCGGGAATAGTAAGTACCACACCCACTTTTAAGGCCTTCTTCACTTTGGCTTTTCCTATATAGAAATCCCAAAAATCACCTTCGTAGGGCACTCCTGCCGCAATGGCTTTTGCAGTGTCAATGACAGAGCCTCCCCCTACGGGAAGCATAAAGTCCACGCCTTCTTTGCGCGCCAGTTCAATGCCTTCGTAAACTTTCGGGTCAGTAGGATTAGGTTGTACGCCTCCTAATTTTACATAATCCACTCCTGCCTGTTGCAGAGAATCTTCTATGCGTTGCAGTAATCCGCTGCGAATAATAGAGCCTCCACCGTAAACAATCATTGCCTTCCGGGCGTTATACTTTTTAGCAAGAGTACCGGTTTGGATATCTGTATCCTTGCCAAATACAAACTCGGTAGGGCTGTAAAATACAAAATTGTTCATTTGCTTACTCCTTATATTATTTTGTTGTTTGAAACCAAAACAAAGTTAAGGAAATATATTACCTTTGCCGCCTAAATTTAGTAAAAAGATGAAAACGGACATTGAAATAGCACGCAGCATTGAGCTGGTCAAGATTAAACAAGTGGCTAGGGAAACCGGTATTCCTGTAGAGCACATCAGTAATTACGGGCGCTATATTGCCAAAGTGGATGAAAGTCAGATAAACGAAGAAAAGGTGCAGCAGAGTAACCTTATTCTAGTTACTGCCATCACTCCTACCAAAGCCGGTATTGGTAAGACCACTGTTTCCATCGGATTGGCTTTGGGACTGAATAAAATAGGAAAGAAAACAATTGTTGCCTTGCGCGAGCCGTCGCTAGGTCCTTGTTTCGGAATGAAAGGGGGAGCTGCCGGAGGAGGATATGCCCAAGTTTTGCCGATGGATAAGATTAATCTTCATTTTACAGGTGATTTTCATGCCATCACTTCCGCTCACAATATGATTTCGGCCTTGTTGGACAATTACCTTTATCAGAATCGTGATAATGGTTTCGGATTGAAGGAAGTGCTGTGGCGTCGTGTGTTGGATGTGAATGACCGTTCCCTCCGTTATATTGTTACAGGACTAGGACCGAAGACCAACGGAATTACCCAGGAGTCAGGTTTTGATATTACTCCTGCATCTGAAATTATGGCTATTCTGTGTCTGGCCAAGGATGAAAAGGACCTGCGTCGTCGCATTGAAAATATTTTATTAGGTTTTACGTATGACAACAAGCCTTTTACTGTAAAAGATTTAGGAGTTGCCGGAGCCATTACAGTTCTTTTGAAAGATGCTCTTTCTCCTAATCTGGTACAAACTACGGAACATACTGCTGCCTTTGTTCATGGGGGGCCGTTTGCCAATATCGCTCACGGTTGCAACTCTATTCTGGCAACCAAGATGGCAATGACTTTTAGTGATTATACTATTACCGAAGCCGGATTCGGGGCTGACCTGGGAGCGGAGAAGTTCTATGATATCAAGTGCCGTAAAGCAGGTATCACACCTAAACTGACCGTCTTGGTGGTTACTGCCCGTGCATTGAAAATGCATGGCGGCGTATCACAGGATAAGATAAAGGAACCCAATCTGGAAGCTTTGAAGCAGGGTGTGGCCAATATGGATAAGCATTTGCGTAATTTGAGATATTTCGGTCAGACAGTTGTCGTTGCGTTTAACCGTTATGGGGATGATTCGGAGGAAGAAGTGGATTATATCCGTACCCATTGCGAGAAGAAAGGTGTGGGCTTTGCAGTGAACAACGCCTTTACTGATGGTGGCGAAGGGGCAGTAGAATTGGCGGAACTGGTTGTGAAAACCATTGAGGAACAACCTTCCGAGCCTTTGCAATATGCCTATGATGATGAGGATAGTGTAGAAACTAAAATATCGAAGGTGGCTTGTAATTTATACGGTGCCAGCATTATTACGTATAGTGCCGCTGCCCGTAAGAAACTGAAGCATATTGTAGAATTGGGATATGGAAATTTCCCTATCTGCATTGCCAAGACGCAGTATTCATTCTCTACCGACCCCAAAATTTACGGTGCGGTAGACAATTTTGAATTCCATGTACAAGATATTGTGATGAATGCCGGAGCTGAGATGCTGGTAGTCATTGCCGGAGAAATAATGCGTATGCCGGGATTGCCGAAGGAACCGCAGGCATTGCATATTGATATCGTGAATGGTGAAATAGAGGGGTTGTCGTAACCCCTCTTTTTTTTACTGAACTTATGCTGTTTTACATTGACGAGATTAAACACCAGGTGTAAATGGAAAGTCCGATACCTGTTACCAATCCTACAGATGACCATCTGATAAACAACTTGTCTTTATATTTGCAGCCATAGCATAAGCCTGTAATGGCGCACATGGAAATTCCGATTGGAAATACAAAGAATCCTATTGAGATAATCCCGATAAGTATAATGATACCCATGATGGTTAGAACTTTGTTTCTTGCTGTCATGGCTTTTATTGTTTGGTGTTGAATGTATATGGATTATATGCGACAGTAAAAGTACAAAATTATTGTTTAGAATCAGACTTTTATCCGTTTTTTATATATTTGCATTATTTAAAAAGTGGATGGATGGCGGGTGTCTTGACTCCCGGACAGCATCGTAAATGCATGTCTCGGATTCGTAGTAGGAATACAAAACCTTCTGTCAGAAATGAGCACTTGAATGGGGCATTGTTTACGCTGAACCATTTGTTCTTGGAAAATTTTGCAGTACGTCATGCGGTTTCGTATGGAGAGAGCGGCAGGGAATTAAATCTGGTTGCGGCCGAAGATAAAACGGAATATGAGAAAGATAAGCTTTTATAAAAATCGAACTAATCAGTAACGATAAAATGGATATGAAACATGTAAAGTATCTGGCTCTTGTCCTATGCATAGGGAATCTGTCGCCTGTGATGGCGCAGACAGCCTCGAAAAGTCTCACAGTAGACAATTTAGTTGCCTGGCAGCGTATCAGCGGGCAAGCTATTTCTGATAATGGAAAGTGGGTGGCATGCAAGATGGAACCTTGGGAAGGAGATGCTGTGGTGAATTTGTATGATGCACAAGGGAAGGAACTTGCCACTTTTCCGCGGGCGGACCGTTTTCTTTTCTCGGCTTCTTCCGACTATTTGGTTGTGTCGCAGAAACCCGGCAAGATGATAGTGGATTCTCTGAAAATAAAGAAAACGAAGAAAGAAAAGATGCCGATGGATGCATTGGTCATTTATTCGCTTTCGGGCGGCAGGGAAGTGATTGATTCACTGAAAACATTCAGGCTGGCAGAGAAGGCGGACTGGGTTGCTTTTCAGAAGGGAAGGAAAGACTCGACTTTGTATGTCCAACCGTTGAATGCAAACCTCAGTACCCGGTATGAGGCTCCTGCTGTGAAAGCTTTCAACTTTGCGGAGAAAAGCGGAATGCTTTATTATATTACCGCAGGTGATAAAGCAGAGGAAAAGCCGGGATTGTATCTTCTGAATACGGAAACAGGTGTGAAGACGCTGATAAAAGAAGGTGACGGGGTGTTTAAACAGGTAACTTTTGATGAAGATGGAGCAAACTTGGCTTTCTTATATTGTGCACAGAAAGATTCTTGTTATAAAGCCATGAGCTTGTGGCTGTCACAGCAGGGAGCACCGGCAACAGAAGTTGCGGCACGTGGCAATCGGGCTTTTCCGAAAGGATGGGTAATCAGCGAGCATGGGAAATTACAATTTTCGAAGAGTGCTTCCCGGTTGTTTTTTGGCACATCGCCTGAGCCTAGACAAAAGGATACGTTGCAATTGGCGGAGAACCGTCCCAATGTGCAGGTGTGGAGTTGGGACGAGCCGGTGCAATATACTGTACAGGATTATAATAAGGAGAAAGAGCTGAAAAGAAGCTATCAAGCGGTTTATCATATAAATGGTGGTCGTATTTGTCAGCTGGCAGATGAGGAGCTGTCTCAGATTTTGCTGGGAGATGAAGGAGATGCCCCGTTGGCATTGCTTTCCACTTCGCGTCCTTATTCATTGTCCTCCATGTGGGAAGGGCGGACACGCAGTGATTATTACACAGTGTCTTTGGAAGATGGCAGCCGTAAATTACTGGCATCGGCGGATTATGGCAGATACCGTCTTTCACCACAAGGCAAGTATGCGTATTGGTATGCTGAAACAGACAGTTGTTGGTATACTCTTTCTATGGCAGACGGGAAAAAAAATCAGTTGACTACCCCCGCTTCTTTCCTCGCATGGGATGAAGAGAATGATGTACCTGACTATCCGAACGCACATGGAACTGCCGGATGGACGGAACGGGATGAGTCCCTTTTAATTTATGACCGTTATGATATTTGGAAATTCGATCCGGATGCCATGAAGGAACCTGTCAATCTGACGATGAATGGACGTAAGAACCGGATTTCATATCGTTTGGTAAAACTGGATAAGGAGGAGCGTGTGATTGACCTGAACAAGCCACAGTTGTTGAAAGGCTTTAACGAAGTGACCAAAGGGAACGGGTATTACAAGGCTCGTCTTTCCACCGCTGCTTCTCCCAAAGAATTGATGGCGGGTAACTATATGTTACGCAGTATTTCTAAGGCGAAAAATACAGACCATGTAATCTATACGATGGAAAGTTTTGAGCAATATCCTGACCTTCATTATGCTACACTCGATTTCAAGAAATCTATTCGGCTGACTCATGGCATTGACCAACAGAAAGACTATTTGTGGGGAACTGCCGAACTGGTTTCGTGGATATCTTTAGATGGCCGTAAGTTGGAAGGGGTGGTGTACAAGCCTGCCGATTTTGATCCGGCCAAGAAATACCCGATGATTGTGAGTTTCTATGAGCGAAATTCGGAAACTCTGTTTAATTACCGGATGCCGGAACCCCATCGGTCTACCATTGATTATCATCTTTATAACAGTAACGGGTATATTGTGTTCAATCCGGACATACGTTATGTAGACGGTTATCCGGGTGAGAGTTGCTATAACTGTCTGATGCCGGGGGTTGCCATGTTGATAGGCAAAGGTTATATTGACGAGAAAGCCATAGGGGCGCAGGGACATAGTTGGGGCGGTTATCAAGTGGCTTATCTGGCTACACGTACTGATTTGTTTGCGGCTATTGAGTCAGGTGCTCCGGTGGTCAATATGTTCAGTGCCTACGGAGGTATCCGTTGGGGATCGGGGCTGGCACGCTCGTTCCAGTATGAACATACTCAGAGCCGTCTGGGCGGTACGCCTTGGAGTACTCCGTTGCGTTACTTGGAAAACTCTGCTCTGTTCACGATGGACAAGGTACAAACACCTGTTTTAATCATGCATAATGACGCTGACGGACATGTGCCCTGGTATCAGGGAATAGAATATTTTGTGGCAATGAAACGTCTTGGAAAGCCTTGCTGGATGCTGAACTATACAGGCGAACCGCATTGGCCGACAAAGATTGCCAACAAAATAGATTTTCAAAAACGTATGTTCCAGTTCTTTAATCATTATCTGAAAAAAGAAGCAATGCCTGGATGGATGTCCGATGGGGTTCCGGCTGTAGAACAGCCTTATGAATTAGGATACTGATATTATGTGTTCGGACTGCTATGGAACTCAAGTTGCTCCTACTGTGGATAAAGTAAAAGGATAGTTCCTGAAAAGAGGGAGGAGGTGTGTTAAAACTAAAATGACAGTTCCGAAAAGTTACAGATAGTAATTATAAACTTAAAAGGGTCGTATCAAGCTCTGTCTTGAGTAATGATACGACCCTTTCTTTAGTTTTTTAGGGATATTCAGTAAATGTCTCTAAAAAATAAGATGGCATATGAAGATGATAGGGC
>ERZ1027200.17-NODE-17-length-111325-cov-15.884542_pt1 | contig 111325 bp, 139 predicted proteins | sample MGYA00519271_ERZ1027200 | MGnify/ENA primary metagenome ERZ1027200 (study PRJEB26926, sample SAMN06164742) | human gut metagenome | biome: ENVO:00009003; feature: ENVO:2100002; material: ENVO:00002003 | host: Homo sapiens | place: USA | collected 2012 ...
ACTATGCGAAAAGTTGACGGTCTTTTTTTATCCCCAAAATCAAAAAAGGAGGTCAGCACAATGGCAAAATTCCGTTTGTTCCATAAAGTTCAATTATTCGCTTTCAAACTTTCTGTCTGAAAACAGCATAAAATGCTGTTTTCAGACGGCAAGTCCACAAGCTAACGTTCCTTTCTTTGTTGTGTTTTTATTTCCTCGATGGTGGTCGATGGTTTTTCTTTGGCATAGTAGCCCTCCTTTTTGATTTTGTGTAAAGGAAAAAAGCAGCCGTTTTCTGTACGAAAATAGCTGCTCCTATCCAAATTGTTACCAACTGATGATAACAGGAATTTTTCTAATATGCTACCTCAACCCTTTGACACTTCTCTACACAAAAAGCCGTCAGTAAAATTAGTCCAATGTTTACGAATGAACAGATAAAGTAGGTAACCACATATTGCACCGGCAGTATTCAGAATGATGTCATCAACAGCGACATTTCTCATAATAAAATACTGTGCAAGCTCAATCAATGCAGACATACCAAATCCAATAATGGCAGATCTTTTCCAATTAGCATCGCGGAACAACAACGCAGGGAAAAAGCCAATAGGAACAAATATCGCCAAATTCCCAAAAAAGTTAATTAGGGTTGCAAAGAAAAAGACAGGAGTTTTAAACAAATCCTCGATATAATCTTTGAACACCGTAAAGGGAATTAAACTTAAATTAGATTTCCATGAAGGACGATCAATTAAAATACGAATATCTCCCCAAACACCAGGAGAATCCATCCAGATATATGTTGGCCACAATGTCAGAGCAAGAATACCGAATATCGAAGTGACAAACAAAATAAGTCCCGCTTCATGTCTGTGTGAAGTACGCAAATTCATCGCAGACAGTGCTTTCATTCGGTACGGGGTAAAACACAAAAAAACGAGAATCGCTGGAATAGCTACTATAAGCACTCTTTGTAAATACTGTATCAGAGTTGTCATGCTGTTTCCTCCTTTCGGGCATATCATCATCTTTCACTTTGTGTGGATAAACTTATCCAATATAGTTATACCATGCAAAGCACGAACTTTTCAATTACTGTCTCCATACAAATGTGTAATCTTTCTATGAACGCCGCACTTTTTTGCCGCTTCGCTGGTGGCTCTCCGGCGCTCCTCGCTGTATGGGGCGGTCAGACGGAAAGAGAAACGCCCCTTTGCAATCTCAAACTCCATACAGCCCGTGTCCGGGTCTGCGTCGGTCTGGCGGCACTCGCCGGGGTGCGCTACGGCGTAGGCGGCAAGCCGCTTCTTTAAGTCGGTGTTGTGGGTGCGAATATGGATAAGGGGGTCTTTCTCGTCAAACCATATATCGGTGGTCTTTTCCTGCTTCGTAAGCCCTGTTCTCATAAACTCTCCTTTCTGCGCCCCTGTTACGCAATAGGGGCATTCCGGGTGTTTTTCTTGGCTCTTGACAAGGCAAAGCAGATCGCCCTGAGGGGCGCAGGGCTGGATGAGGCAGCGCAGAAGATCGTGTTCACCAGAGAGGAGCTGAGCCGCAATCAGGGCAAGCCTTGCTACATTCTGGAGTTCTATACGGACAAGTGTGCGTATTCCTACAAGGTCGATGCAGTATCCGGAGACATCCTCGAAAAGAACATCGAGTGGCGTTCCCTTCAGGAGAGCGAGCCTGTTTCGGAAACAGTTCAGAGTTCTGATTCCAATCAGCGCAGAATAGGTTAACCCACGATAAGGGCCTTTTGAGAAAGTGCGTACCCGCAGTGGGCGAGGATATGCCCGGCGGCGTTCCAGCTATGGCAGCCCGTTCGATGCCGCAGCCATGCTGGGAGAAGATGGCTTCCATTCGCTCATGGACTCATTGGCCGCGATACAGAAGCCGTGAAAGCGGCAGGTGATCATATAGACCATACATCGGCATACATAAATTGCCAGGAGCCGGACTGCGTGATACGCGCAGTCCGGCTCCTGACCTGTAAGGAGACAATGGTCGAAAGTAGCCTAAATTGGAAGTAAGATGAAGTCTTTTTACTTGGCGATACGCTCCAGGATTTCGATCAGCAGCTCGGTGGTGATCTTGACGTCCTCGATCTTGCAGGTTTCATTGGGCGTATGCACGTCAAGAAGCGTCGGACCAACGGAGATCATGTCCAGGTGGGGATTCTTCTCCGCGAAAGCGCCGCACTCCACACCGGCGTGTACCGGCTCCACGATCATATCCGTGCCGGTCAGATGCTTGTAGGCCTCGCAAGCGATATGGGTCGGCTTGCTGTTGGGATTGACTGCCCAGCCGGGAACATGACCCTCGCTGTCGAAGGTAAAACCGAAGCTATTGGCCAGTGCGCTGCAGATCACACCGATCTGAGTGGCCTGATAGGCAACACTGCTGCGGGCAAACACTGTGAAGCGCACCATATCCTCGTCCACGGACACCACACCCAAGTTGGCGGAGCTCTCCACCAGCCCGTCAATCAACGGACTCATGGTATGTACGTTATTGGGAACCGTGGTCATCAGACCCACCATACCATAACCAACCTCCCCTGTCAGTACGCGGTCAGGCGCGGTATCACCGAAGGTGGTGGTGAACACCATATCCGATTCGATGTTGCCGAAAGCCTCTGCGAACTCTGCGCGGAAGGTTTCAATGATAGCCTTGGCCCTGTCCTCCTCAGTGGCAGACAGAACAATGGTGGCGGTGCCAAATGCGGGGATGGCGTTCTTCGCCTGACCGCCGCTGAAGGAGGCCACGCGGTAGCTGACGCCGCCCTGCCGCAGCATAGCCAGCAACGTAGCGATGCTGACCAGCGCATTGGCGTGACCCTTGTTGATCCCCACGCCGGAGTGACCGCCCAGCAGACCACTGAGGGAAATGGTCAGTGTCTTGCAGCCCACAATAGGCTTTTCCCACTCGGCCTTGTGGCTGTAGTTGAAGAAGTCGCCGCCGGCACAGGAATTGCACAGTGAGCCCAGCGTTTCCCAATCCAAATTGACCAGATAGCCGCCGTCAAGATACTTGGGGTCTATGGCGATGGAGTCCATGCCGTCTTCCTCTTTGGTGGTGAAGATGGCGCGGATGGGACCGTGACGCAGGGTGTCGTCCTGCAGCAGGTACAGGCACATCGCCACGCCGATACCGTCATCGGCACCCAGGCTGGTGCCGTCTGCGGTCAGGGTCACACCATCGTTGATGACCTTGATGGGATCGGTCATAGGATCGTAGGTGACGCCCTCTTCACATACGCAGACCATATCCATGTGTGCCTGAAAGATCACACGGGGTACATTCTCGCAGCCGGGGGAGGCGGGCTTGTCAATGATGATCTCATTCATGTTGTCCTTTTCCACGGCCAGGCCATGGCTTTTGGCCCACTGGAACAGGTACTCGCTGACACGCTCCTCGTGATGGGAGGGGCGGGGCACCTTTGCCAGCTCCAGAAATTCGGACAATACAATATCTAACGCTTTGTTTTTACTCATAGCAAACACTCCTTACTGTGCGACGGAGCAGGCTTCCTCGATAGTCATATCGCCGGAGCCGGCCAGCTTGGTATTCTTCAGCAGGGAATAGAGGATCCAGTAGGCCACAAAGGCGATGATCACGCCGTCCAGTGCGGAGGAGAACACCGTCACCACGCCCAGCGTCTCCAGCAGTGCGAAGCCGCCGCCGATGACCCACGCGATGATGCCGATCCAGTTGATGCCGCGCACAGGAGACCAGTTCTCCTTCTTGGCCTTGCAGATGACCCAGTAGTCGCAGATAACGACGCCCATGATGGGAGGCACCACCGCACCCAGAATGCTGATATAGGTGTTCAGGAAATCCGCCAGACCTGCAATGGCCATAATGACGCCCAGTACACCACAGATCATAGTGACCAGAGGACGCTTGCTGTCCTTGATAGAGAACATCTTACAGGCAGCCAGGCCGGACATATAGGCGTTGCCGGTATTGGTGGTCCAAGTGGCGAGGATCAGCACCAGCATGGCAACGATAGGGGGAATATCCATGGAACTTGAAAAGAAGTATGTGCCGGTGACGGTGCATTTTGACGCCAACGGGAAGATGCGTCCTATCGAGATCGAGTTTGACGAAATGCGCAGATATCATATCGACAAGATACTGGACGTGCGCCGCGCAGCCTGCCAAAGTGTAGGCGGCGTGGGAGAGAGATATACCTGCCGCATACGGGGCAGGGAGAGTTATCTCTGGTTTGAAAAAGGCCGCTGGTTCGTAGCAGCGAAGGATGGAAAATAAGAAGGAGGCTGCCGGCAACGCCGGCAGCCTCCCTTGCGTAGAGAAAACTACTTACCAATACTTGGGATACTTGCTGGTGCTCTGCTGTTTTTCGGCATATTGCCACCAGGGAACTTGGGTGGCGAAATCCGTCAGCTTATCCCAGAACTGATCGGCCAGCGTCCCCTTGTCCACGTAGACCGTGACAGTATAGGTCTTGCTGCTGCCATCCTCCATGGCGGCGGTGTAGGTCACGGCATTGGTGAAGTCCACCGTTTCACCGTTACCGGGCGTTAGGGACTTGACGCCGTTGGTGGCGATAACCGGGGTCAGCTTCGTCACATCTGTGCCGCGGGGCATGGTGATGGTAATAGTATTGGTGCTGTTGTTCACCGCGCCGGCCACACCGTTGATGGAGAAGCTGGTGATGCCCTTGACAGTCGTTGTGGCCGTCTCCCACTTGCAGGTGATGGTCACATTGCCTGCAGGCATAGTAAAGCGGTTACCGGTGATCTTCACCGTTTCACCACCTGCCACAGCCAGCGAGTAGGTCAGAGAGCCTTCTGCCATCTGATAGCCGCTGTCGGGCGTTATGGTTTCACAGTACCCGTATGAGGTATATGTATCACTGCCAGCAGCAAATAGCTGACAACACGGCATGAGCGCAATGCCCTCAAACCGGCATTAAAACGGATGCGGCCGCGAATTCATTGTGCTCGGTATGTATTACCCCAAGAAGAGAAGCGTAAGGTAAAACTATAGGAAATGACCGCATATTCATCATAGTCACTAAAGACAAAAGATGCAGGGACGAGTGCTGATAGCTCTCGTCCCTGCGTCTTTTGTTTCATGGTCTGGCTCCGGTATAGTCCATGTTGAATATATGCGAGCGTTGTCTCAGGCAAATAATAAGACAGACACTTCTTGCCTGCAAACAGTGTTCGCAGCGCAAAGGGCGTTGGCACTTTTTCGTTTCCGCAACCGGTGTATGAGCTGGAAGGTCCATTCGCAGCGGAGATCTCTTCTATTTGTAGATCGCATCAGACACGGTGAGGTGAAAGCCCTCTTACCTTGACGCCGTGCAATGCGGATAGTCCCGCAGCCGTCCGGTGTACAGCCGGGTGTGGGGCAGCTTCAGGAAGTGGATGGGCTGGACGACACGGGCGCGCAACTCACCCGCGCCGCGCACCTCTGCGTGCAGCAGCATAGCCTCCACAAATTCCGAGCAGTAGTAGCGGTTCGACCGCTTCCAGAGGATGTGGAAATACGCCAGGAGCAGGCCGCCCAAATTATAGGAAAACTGCTCCCGCCGCGCCCACATGGTCTCCAGCGTCGCCTCCAGCGCCGCGTATCGCTCCTCGGTGATCTCCACAGCAAGGATGATGGCGGTGGTGTCGGAGAAGCGGCGGAACGTCCCCGCGTGGGGGGATTCGATGACGAAGCCGCCCCAAAAGGGGTTATAGGGGTGCCTGCGCCCGAAGGAATACATCCTCGTCAGATCCTGGGAAAGACTGAGGGAGGCATGGTTGTACTCCGCGCCGGTGATACGCTTCAGAATACGGGACAGCATCGTACCCGTCTGTGTGATGACGATAAAAATCTGTTTGTGCGTTCCGTTCATAAGGCTCCTTCGCATGTTGGACGGCCTGTGCGCCGCCGCGATGTGTGGGTCATTTGCGGCTCTTTCCGACGGCTCTCCCGTCAGAAAGGTGCGTCTATCTTATCAATCACAGCTATGGATGTCAAGGCGGTTCTATGTCAAGGCCACCTTGAAAAGTGGCGGCGTACCGACTTTGTGACAGTTTTGTGACACTTTCCCCGCACTTTTGCGGGGGAAGTCAGAGCCTTCTTCTGATATGATACAGACAAGGTTGATACACGACCTGAATACTTCAAAGAAGGAGCGTAACATACCATGAAAAAGAAAACAGTTTGGAGCCTTTTACTGGCACTGGCAATGACGGTTACAGCCATCGGAGCATCAACTGCGGCATTTGCCGCTGCGCCCAATCAGGCAGAGCCGCAGACCCTCATCGCTACCGAAAACGAGGATGCCATTTGGGATCAGATCGAGGCACTGGAGGAAAAAAGCGATGCCATATTCCAGAGAAATGAAGCGCTGTGGGACAAGGTAGACGAGGCCTGCAATGCCCTGCCTGATGACTACGATTTCGAGAACTTTGACGAGGCAGCGTTCATCCGCAACATGACTACGCTGACGGAGGCGGAGAAGGAAACCCTTTTGAATGACATCAAGGAGCTGAACGAGCTGGATGCCCAGATGGAGAAGCTGTATGGACAGCTGCCCGCCTGCGACAATATGCCGCTTTACGAGAAGGCACTGGAAAAGGCCGATCCCAAGGTGCTGGACGAGATCGACACGCTGGAGCAGGAGTATGACCGCCTCTGTGAGAAGAACGCCGATCTGTGGGACAAGGTGGACGAGGCTTACTTCAACCTGCCGGACGACTACGACTTCGACAACTACGATGAGGCCGCCTTCATCCGCAGCCTGAGCTTCCTGACCGACGCGGAAAAGGACGCGCTGATCGCCGACTACAACCGTCTGGTAGAGCTTGATAACCAGCTGTGCAAGCTGTACGACACCATTTGGGGCAATACCGGCTGCGAAAGCGGCATCTGCCCCTTTTGACGGCAAAGAGTTTTTCTGATATGATTAACTAAATACGACGCCGATGCTGCGCCTGTGCGCAGCATTTGGCGCTGCTTTCTAGGAGGTCACCATGGGACATTCCATCTATTTGGCGGACGATGAAAAGAGCATCCGGGAACTGCTCCATAGCTTTTTGGCAAGTGACGGATATACCGTGCGCTCCTTTGAAAGTGGTGACGCGCTGTTGGAGGCATTCCGTCAGGAGCCTGCGGAGCTGGTCATACTGGACATTATGATGCCCGGCACGGACGGTCTTACCGTGTGCCGGGAGCTACGCTCTGTTTCCGATATTCCCATTATCCTGCTTACGGCCAAGGACAGCGAGCTGGACTACGTCATGGGCATCAGCCAGGGCAGTGACGATTACCTCACCAAGCCCTTTCGCCCCACCATACTGCTCATGAAGGTGAGAGCCCTGCTGCGCCGGGTGGAGATGGACAGGGGGAAAATAGCGGCGGCAGTAGATGAATTGCGCTATGGGGATCTCCGCTATTCCGCCACGGAAAATGCCGTCCTTTGCGGGAATACACCTGTTGCACTGACCCAAACCGAGCTGCGGCTGCTCAGCTATATGCTGAAGCAGCCGGAGAAAGCCTATTCCCGCGAGGAGCTACTTAACGCAGTATGGGGCTTCGACTCGGAGGTGGAGACCCGCGTGACCGATGAAACACTGCGCCGTATTCGGAAAAAGCTGCTGCAAGCGGGCAGCACTGTCAGCGTAAGCACCATATGGGGCTTTGGGTATAAGCTGAAGGAGGCGGAGCGCACATGAAGAACATCAAGCTGCGGATCGTGTATCTGATCCTCGGTGCGGCACTGCTGCTCTTTGCCCTTTTCATGCTGGCGGTGAACGTTGTGATTCCCGCCCACTTTGTAAGCGAGGCGGAAAAGGCGCTGCGCAACGAGGCGCAGTATGAGAATCGCACCATTCCTTACACCTATGAGGGCGAGGTGTATGATGACGATTGGGACGACGGGGCGGAGGAACATTTCTTCACGCCCAGCATTGTGTTTCTTGAGCTGGAGAACGGCTACCAGCCCAACACATGGAGCCAGGACACCTATCGGCTGGAGAAAAAGCTGCTGGCGTATTGCAGTGAACGGTCTGTTGCGCCCAATCGATGCCACGACTTCAAGGCAGACAAGCACCACCTGATCTTCATGCCCGTGCAGGAGGACTACGGCAATTCGGAAAAACCGTATTCCTATATCATGTACATAGACATCGGGCCCATCACCCGCTATATCGTGACGCTGAACTGGGCGTTCTTTGGGGTGCTGCTGGCAATTTCCTCCGTCATGTGCCTGCTGGGCTTCCGCTTCGGCCGGGATATTGAAAAGGAAGCGGAGCGGCAGCAGACCTTCTTCCAGAATGCCTCCCACGAGCTGAAAACGCCGCTTATGGCGATACAGGGCTACGCGGAGGGCATACAGGCGGGCGTGATGGACACAGGCAGCGCGGCGGAGGTGATCCTGACGGAGAGCGACCGCATGACGGAGCTGGTGGACGAGCTTCTGGACATCTCAAAAATCGATATGGGGCGGCAGCCGCTTACCCTTTCCGAAACGGATATTCGAGAACTGCTCTACGACAGCATACGCGCCGTGGAACCGGCAGCCGCCGCCGGCGGCATTACCATCGCGCCGGACTTCCCCGAGGAGCCCGTTATGGTCAGTTGTGACGATACCAGGCTGCGCAGAGCGGTCACTAATATCCTATCCAACGGCGTGCGCTATGCCCGCAGCGAGCTGCGCCTGACCTGCCGCGAGGATAAGCGTCATGTGACGATACGGATACAGGACGACGGGGACGGCATCGCCGAGGAAGATCTGCCCCACATCTTTGACCGCTTCTACATGGGAAAAAGCGGAAAATCCGGCATCGGCCTTGCCCTGACGAAGGAGATCGTTCACCTGCATAAAGGAATGATCCGCGCCTACAACGGGGATGGCGGCGCCGTGTTTGAGATCACGCTCCCGATGGGCAGATAAATCAGAGCGTTTCGGGGAAGACAGAGAAATGTAAAAGCATTTTGACAGAGAAATTTAGCCTTGTAAAAGCGTTTTGATAGACAGCGCTTTTCGCATAGGGCATAATCCAGATGAAGTTCATGTTGGGAGGGCAAGCGTGTGGATATTGGAGGCAAGATAAAAAAGTCAAGAACGGATGCGAAGATCACACAGGAACAAGCGGCACAGGCTCTTGGCATCAGCAGACAGACAATATCGAATTGGGAGAATGAGAGATCCTACCCTGATATTGTAAGTGTGCTTAAAATGAGTGATTTGTATAGTGTCAGCCTTGACTACCTCTTGAAAGGAGAAGGCCCTATGAAAGACTATCTGGATTATATTGAAGAAAGCACAAATGCAGTAAAGGGCAAGACAAGGTTATCAAAGCTGCTGTTGGTTTTGTCCTATCTGGTAATATGGGCGTTTAATATTATGGCGTCATGGCGCTTTTCTGCCGGAAGTATTACGGAAGCACAGGCAGGCGGAGTCCAGTGGCTTGTGCTCCCGGCCGTCACGATCATTCTGTCTCTTTTGATCGGGAAAAACAATTATTGGGGAAAGCACAAATGGCTGGTGCCGATTGGTTTTGGCCTTATGCTCATGCTTTCCGTCTATGCGAGCTATGGCATGAGAGAAAGCTTGATCTTTAATCGGGTTGATTTGCAAACGCTCAGCTTTTTCTTTATCGGAACGATTGCTTCGATGATAGGGATGGTGCTTGGCCATGCGCTTTTCGCAGACGAAAAAAGCAAAGAAAAGAGCAAATAATATATGCTTGCCGATACATGAACTTTAATGGGCTGTTTTTGCAACAGCCCATTTTCAACGTTTGAGAATGGGTTTTCGCGCAGAACCCGGAAGCATTTAGAATAGTAAGGTCGTGCATCAGAAGAAGGGGCTTTCAGGCATGTGCCTTGACGAAGGAGATCATCCATGTGCACAAGGGTACGATCCGCGCCTACAACGGGGATGGCGGCGCCGTGTTTGAGATTACGCTCCCTCCCGGTGGGCAGATAAACGCAGATGTCGTCCACCAAGTACAAGGCCTTAAACGCCACAGTTTCTTTCGCGAAGCTCATCGCTCTGCGACGATTCGCTATCGGTGCAGTTCCTCTGCACGGTGGCAGGCAACAAGGCGGCCAGCGACAGGGCGCAGCTGCGGCACTTCGCGGCGGCAGCGCTCTGTGGCGTAAGGGCAGCGCGTGTGAAAACGGCAGCCGGGCGGTGGGTCAGTGGGACTTGGCAGCTCCCCTGTCAGAAGCGGCTTTTCCTCAAAGCGTGTGGCTGGGTCAGCCTTGGGGATGGCGTTGATGAGAAAACGTGTATATGGGTGTAGCGGTGCGGAATAAACCTCTGCCGTGTGCCCGATTTCACATAACCGTCCGAGAAACATTACGCATATCCTGTCGGAGATGAAGCGTACAACGGACAGATCATGGCTGATGAACAGATAGCTCAGCCCGCGCTCATGCTGGAGCTGACGAAGAAGGTTGAGTATCTGATTCTGCACCGAAACATCGAGTGCGGAGACCGGCTCATCGCAGACAATGAGTGCCGGGTCGAGGGCGATGGCGCGTGCAATGCCTATCCTCTGGCGTTGCCCGCCGGAGAACTGGTGGGGGTAGCGGAAGAGGAACTCCTCCGGGATGCCGACATCGCGCAGAAGCGAGAGCACGCGTTCGGTCATTTCCTCCTTTGTGTGGCAGAGTTTGTGCGTTTTCAGCGGTTCCGCCACAATGTCACGCACGGTCATGCGCGGATCAAGGGAGGCGTAGGGATCCTGAAATATGAGCTGCATACGGCGACGGTATGGGCTGAAGTCCTTCTCGCGGAGTGAGGTGATATCCACTCCGCCGAATGTTATCTCGCCGGAAGTTGCCTTTATGAGCCGGATAAGCGTTCGTCCAAGTGTTGATTTGCCACAGCCGGACTCACCCACAAGGGCAAGCGTTTCACCCTTGAATATCTCAAGTGACACGTCGGAAACGGCGTGTACTTTTTTCCTGTTTTTCAGAGTGAACTCCTTTGTCAGCCCCTTGGCCTCAAGCAGAATTTCGTTCATAGGCGCACCTCCGGTATGTTGATACAGCGCACAAGATGACCGGAAGACACCTCCCTTAGCTCCGGCACGACATCGCCGCAGTGCGTACCGCACTTGGCGCAGCGCGGAGAAAAGCTGCACCCCACTGGCAGATGCAGTAGATTAGGAACAGTGCCGGGGATGATCTCCAGCGCACCATTGCCGCGTGCAAGCGAGGAGACGGCAGCCATGAGACCTGCGGTATAGGGGTGCATGGGGTGGGCGAATAGATCAAACGTATCCGCCTGCTCCACAACGCGGCCGGCGTACATCACATAAACGTAGTCGCACAGCTGTGCTATGACACCGAGATTGTGTGAGATGATGACAATACCGGAGCTGGTTTCATCGCGCAGCGTACGCATGAGTTGGAGTATCTGTGCCTCGACGGTCACGTCCAATGCCGTGGTTGGCTCATCGGCGATGACGAGCTTGGGACGGCATATCATTGCCATCGCGATCATCACTCTCTGGCGCAGCCCGCCGGATAGCTCATGCGGATAACAGTTATACCGCCGTTCCGGTTCGGATATGCCGACCTTGCGGAATATGCGCAGAACCTCTGCCTTTGCCTCCTGCGGCGATATCTTACGATGCAGCAGCAACGTTTCACGCACTTGAAGTCCAACACGCATCACAGGGTTAAGGCTCGTCATAGGCTCCTGAAAAATCATACCTATCTCCTCGCCGCGTACAGCGGACATCTCATGCTCAGAGAGCTCCAGCAGCTCCGTGCCTGCGAGCTTTATACTGCCGCTGACGATTCTGCCCGGGTAGTGCAGAAGCCGCATGATGGAGCGCGCCGTCATGCTCTTCCCGCAGCCAGACTCGCCAACAATGCCGACTATTCTTCCGCGCGGGACGGATATGGACACATCATTAACGGCTTTGATCTCGCCATTTTGTGTGAAGAAGCTGGTACATAGATGCTCAACACACAGCACGGTCGCGTTGTCCATTATTCTTCCTCCTTACTGGTTTTTAAGATGCGGGTCGAGTACGTCGCGCAGGCCGTCACCAAGAAAATTGAACGCCAGTACGACAACCATAATGGCGACGCTCGGCGATAGACTAAGCCAGGGTTGGCTATAAAGAAACTGCCGCCCGGCGTTTACCATCAGCCCCCATGAGGCCTGCGGAGGTTTTATACCGATACTCAGAAAGCTTAGCGAACTCTCTGAAAGAATAGCGGAGGGAATGTTGAGCGTAAAGAGTACGATAAGTGAAGGTGCGCAATTTGGAAAAATATGCCGGAGCATGATCACCAGCTTCCCCACGCCGATGGAGCGTGCCGCCTCTACAAATTCCGTCTCCTTGAGCTTAAGCGTTTCCGCACGCACGATGCGCGCAACGCTTGCCCAGTTGACGAGTGCTAAGGCAAGGAAAATATTGATCATCCCATCACCGAGAGTATACATTATCGCCATTGCGAGGAACATCGACGGGAACGCCAGCATGACGTCCGCAATGCGCATGATCACGGCGTCCGTCCGTCCGCCGCTGTACCCGGCGATTATGCCAAGTATCGCTCCGGCAAGCATGGAAATCACAGTCGGTACTATGCCGACCAGCAGCGACACCCGTGAACCGTACAGCATCCGTGTCAGAACATCCCGCCCGGCCTCGTCCGTACCGAGCAGATGCGCACGCGACGGTGGGGCAAGGCGGTTGTGCAGGTCCATGCTGTCAAAGGTGTAGGGTGTGAGTACCGGCGCAAGAATTGCAGCGAGGATAAACAGCAGTATCACAATGGCGGAAGCTGCGGCAAGCTTGTTTTCCCACCACAGGCGTTTTACGGCAGAGGCAAAGGTCTCCGCCTCGCCAAGCTGTGCGCACAGTTCGTTTGGAAGTTCGGGAGATTTTCTCATGTTCACACCTCCTTACTTATGCGTGGGTCAAGTGCGGCATACAGGCAGTCGGCCACAAGGTTGCCGAGGATGACAAGAAGCGTTGAGAAGAGTATTGTCCCCTGCAGGAGCGGAATATCGCGCCCTTCAATTGCCTGCACAAGTAGACGGCCTATGCCGTTGACAGAGAACACCGTTTCGCATATCACAGCACCTGAGAGAAGAGAGGAAAGCTGTACTGCCATCATTGTTATCACCGGCAGCAGTGCGTTTCTCAGCGCATGCACGATGATAACACCGATCTGACGGTGACCCTTGGCCCGTGCGGTGTCGATATAATCCTCCTGCATGACCTCCAGCAGAGTAGAGCGTGTGAGGCGTGCAATACTGCCTGCACTATTCCAACCGAGGGCGATGGCGGGGAGAATGTATCCGGTCCAGCTATCCACGCCGGAGATGGGGAGCCAGTTAAGCCTATACGCCAGAAAGTATTGCAGCACCATTGCCACCATGAAAACTGGTACAGATACACCAAGCAGAGACATGCCCATGAAGAGCCGGTCGAGTATCCCATTTTTTTTCACAGCGGCGATTATACCGCAGGCTATACCAGTCACCCACGCGATGAGTGCTGCAGCAAGCGCGAGGTGAACGGTGTTGGGAAACGCCACACCGATAAGCTCCGTCACACTGCGGTTGAGGGAGTAGCTCGTGCCGAAGTCACCGCGCACAGCATCGGATATGTAACGCCAAAACTGTACGTATATCGGCTGATCCAGCCCGAGCTCGCGTGTCATGCGCTCGATCGTCTCTAACTTTGCGTGCTCACCCATCATCGTGACAATGGCGTTGCCCGGTACGATGCGAAGCATTATGAAGATAAGCAGCGCCACGCCAAGCATTACTATCGCGGCTTGAATGACGCGGTTGAGTATGTTTCTTGCCAAAAACTCAGCCTCCTGAATACACAGCGCGGACACCCGAAATATCGGGTGTCCTGCCGCACATTGATATGTATTTTTAATTACTTGAGCGTTACGTCATTAACGTAGAAGTTGCTGAACCCTGCCCAGTAGGGGATAAAGCTCTCAACGCGATCGCCAATCGCAAATAGGTGGGTGCTGCCCAGAAGCGGAACCCAGGCGGCATCATCGACGACGATCTTCTTTTCAAGCGCCTGATACTCTGCCATGCGCTTGGCGTCATCCGTGATGCCGGAGGCTGCGGCAACACGCGCCATGACCTCGGTGTCAGAGTAGTTCAAGCTGCGGATGCGCGTCTTGGCGGCACTGCCGAAGAAGGTGTACATAATGTTGGCGGGATCGTTATAGTCCATCGTCCATGTGGCGATGAAGGAGTCCATCTCGCCGGACTTGCGCAGGTCGAGCCAGGATGACTCGTCATAGCTTTTTATCCCAGCATTGATACCGATCGCCTGTAGGTTCTGCTGCACGACCTGATAGACGAGCTGAAGATTGCTGGAGGCGGAGGAGTCCATGGAAAGTTCGAAACTTATCTCACCGTCGGCGTAGCCTGCATCGGCAAGCAGTGCCTTTGCACCTTCGGGATCGTAAGCGGAACGTGTGAGATCTTTGTTAAAGCCCCAGACGCCCTTAGGAATAATGCCGTTTTCGACCATAGCGTTCCCGGCGTAGATGGAGGAAACGATAGTGTCGGCATCAACTGCCATCTGCAGTGCCTTGCGTACGTTGACATCGGAGAGGTACTGATTGTTCTCGTTGAGTGCAAAGTACGTAAGTCCTACCCGAGAGCTGACAACAAGCTTGTCGGCGTACTGCGCTTTATAGGTGGCCTCGACAATGCTGGAATCAAGAGCCTCAAGGTCAATGATGTCCAATTCGCCATTCTGATACATGAGGTTCTGGGTGGAAGGGTCGGGAATGATGGAAACGATCGCTTTCTTTACGGAAGGTACTTCTCCCCAGTATTTGTCATTGTATTCAAGAGTGAAATGGTCGTTTACGACCCATTCCGTTACCTTATAGGGGCCGGTACCGACGGTATCCTCGCAGCTTAAACCAAAATTGGCGACGCTCTCTACGGTTTCCTTATCCACAATGGACATAGCAGGAGAGGTGAGTTCTGCGAGGAAACCTGCGTTCGCGGTGTTGAGCGTGATGGAAAAATGTGTATCGTCGATTACGGCAAAGCCCTCAAGTGTGTCGGCCTCGCCGTTTTGCAGAGCCTCAGCACCGACGACCTCAAGAGGAATATCGTCGTTCACACCGCCGGCAGTCAGAAGCCGCTCAAAGGTGTACTGCACATCGTCGGCAGTCAATGCATTGCCGTTGGAGAAGACGATTCCGTCTTTCAGCGTGAAGGTGTAGGTCAGACCGTCGTCAGAAGCCAAATAGCTCTCGCAGAGGCTGGAAACGATGGCGGTGCTGCCGTCAGATTGAACCTCAGACTCAAACAGGCGGTCAAATACGTTCATAGGCACCATATAGTCGTCTGTTGTCTGCGAAACATCCATGGTGCTGATGTCATAGAGCGCTGCAACACGCAGCACACCGCTCTCAATGGTTGTAGCCGTATTTCCCGGGGAGGGTGTGGTTGCTGGGGTGGAGCCGCAGGCTGTCATCGCGAGAATGCTTGCGCAGATAAGCGAAACAAAAACAAATCTTCTCAAGTTGATCCTCCATTCAAAATAGATGTTGTGGTGTCAAAACTATCTTACGAGGTCATTATACAGAGAAAAGTTTGCAATTAAAATCGTTAAAAGTGGGTGAAAAGCTGCAAAAAGTGCTATTTACCGCTTCCCGTTACGCTGAAGCGTGCGGCAACAGCTTCAGAAAGCGTTTGCTTGTCTTCCGGAAAGGAGGAACACTTCCGCCCCTGCAAGGCTCAGCTACACCCAAATCCGTCAGACAACAACGATATGAAAATGGTTAAACGGGATCCTTGTTCGAGATGACCCTTTAGAGGTTTGGAAAACTTAACATGAATCTTATTTTCGGTATGGTAAAATAAATTAGCGACAGCTTATGCCGCCCGGGGGCGGCTGCGAAGCACCACCAACCCTGCGGATACAGAATTACTTACAACGGAGAAAGCGTATGACATTTGAAATTCACAGCGGCATCACGAATCGTTCTATGACCGTAGCCGCCCGCGCGATGCGCAGGGTGCTGCGGCGAAAGAGAAGCATTATGTGGGTCATCTTCGGATGGACCGTCTTTTTCATCAACGCTCTGCTGCTGATCCCATTTGACGGAGAGCCTTTTGCGCTTGATGTCAGCACGGTGATTTCCCTGCTGGTAGAGGTGATGCTGCTGTCCGTTCTGCTGTTTCAGGATCGATTCAATGGAATGATCGCCTGCAAAAACACGCTGGCAGGCACAAAGGACTATCATGTTGTGTTCGGCGAGGAGTCCTATACCGTCGTTACGGAGGTCACCACCTCCACGTTCCGCTATGAGCTAATCGACGCACTGGCTGAGTCGCAGGACTATATCATCTTTCTGATGAAAAAACGCTATGCGCAGCCCTTGGACAAGCGCACCCTCACCGGCGGGACGGTGGAGGAATTCAAACGATTTCTTGAGGAGAAGACCGGAAAGGACTTCCGGCATGTGAAATGAACGGATTTTCTATAACGCCCTTTCGCGGGCTGCACCTGCTCCTGCTCTTGCTTACGGCAACGGCGGTGCTGCTCATATTCTTGCTGCTGCGCGGAAAACCGGAAGCACGGCGCTCCCGGTTTCTGATCGGCGTATGCCTTTTTAATCTTGCGCTGTTTGCCGGCTACAAGCTCTCGCTGTCCATGGACGCAGCGTATGTCCGTGCCTACTATCCCAATGGCTTCAACATTTTCAATGAGCTGCCGCTGCACCTGTGCAACATCAATCTGTTCCTGATCCCCATCGGACTATGGAAGCGCAACCGCTCAATACTGGGATTTGCCTTCTTTGTGGCGCCGCTCGGCGCGCTGATGGCGCTGCTCTTCCCGGAGCCGCTCTTCTCCGGCTTTTCGCTGTTCCTGCCGCGAATTTTTGGCTACTATGTGACCCACGCGCTCCTTGTTGTCTGCGGCCTGAGTCTGGCGACGATGGGCTTTTACCGCCCCGACCCCAGGGATATCCCGCAGATCCTCAAGACCTTTGGCCTGCTTGCCGTAGGTGCGCACCTTATCAATCTCCTGTTGCGCCTCACGCTCTGCCCGGAGGCGAACTACTTCTTCACCTACGGCGCAGATATCAGCGTGCTCAAGCTGTTTTGGCGCATCATCCCGGTGCCGCTGCTCTACGGGCTGCCGGCACTGCTGATCCTTGCAGCCTATATGTACGCGGTCTGCGCGTTGTCCCGCCTGACGCAAGGAGAGGAAGAGGTGTCTTTTTCATAGGTTGGATAAGTCCCACGGTGCAAAAAACAGGAGGATAAGACATTGCTGAATAGAAATGTAAGAGGAATCGGAATCGCCCTGTGCTTGTTGACTCTCTTGCTATCCCTGTCCGGGTGCGGTCCATTGAAGGATGACACGCTTCTGACCGTCAACGCGGTGATCACGGAAGTCGATACAGAAAAGCAAACCATAACGGTAAAAGACGATGCCGGTGAAAGAACTTTAGGCGAAGATTGTCTGATCGACTGTTCGTCCATTCCTGTGGCCTATTGCGACTTTGCCACGCAGAAGGTTACAAGGATTTCTTTTGAGGAATTGCAGGTCAATGATAAGGTTATTGTGAGTATCAGAAGCTCGGAAATGGAGAGCTTCCGAAGCGGCGGCGGTGGCGAGAATACGATTAAGGTCGAACAATTGCAGTTGTATACGCAAAGGGTGCTTCGCTGACTACGGTTTTTCAAAAAGGAGCCGGCGAACCTCAGACGGAAAAATAGTTGAAAGAAATATTCTTCGATCTTTGTAACTTTTTGGCTTGCTGGGAGTCTAATATATAGATTTGAAGAGATAGGAGGGAACTGTGTGGACGGATTTGAGGTCATCTATTCTAAATACAGCCCTCTGGTTTTTCGATATCTGCTTTCCCTTGGCGTGGATTTTCTGAGTGCTGAAGAACTAACAGCAGAAACCTTTTATCGAGCGTATATCAATTTCGACAAATATAAGGGAGAGAGCAAAATTGAAACCTGGCTCTGCGCAATCGCAAAAAATGAGTATCGTAAGGATTGTAAAAGAAGAGAAAAGGCAACTGCTACGGAAGAAATGGAGCGAGCCGCAGACCAGACAGACTTGGTTGACCGCCTACTGGATAGGGATCAGGCGATTGACATATGTAAAACAGTTCACAGCATGGCTGAGCCGTACAAAGAGGTTTTCCTGCTTCGAGTCTTAGGGGAACTCAGCTTCAAGGAAATATCACATATTTTTGGGAAGTCTGAATCATGGGCGAAGGTCACTTTTTTCAGAGCAAAGATCAAAGTAGTAGAAAAGAGGGAGGAATCTATATGAAAAATGTCACTTGCAGCATTGTAGAGGATCTGCTTCCTCTTTATATGGACGGCTGCTGCTCTAAGGATAGCCAGCAGGCGGTTGCCGAACATATGAAAACCTGCGAAAAATGCAGGGAAACGTATCGCCATTTGCAGAGTGATTTGCCCACTATCGCAAATGAAACGACCGATATGCGCTCCGAGGAAATTGCGCGTTCACTTTCAAAAAGAATCAAGAAACGCAAAGCGGCGGCTGTGGTGTTTGCGGTAATATTCTTTGTGTTTGCAATGATCTCTCTCTTCTTCGTAGGCAAGGCGATCATGATAATGAGAGGGCAGGGTTCACAGGTATCTCTTGGCAGCCTGGAAAGCGCGGTAAATCTCTCTGAGGGCGATTTCTCCTGTTCCGCCCAAGATATAGGTGCTTACAGCTTTTTTACCAATACAACGAGAATCATTATTAGAACCGACGCTCCCTTAGATGAGACGGTGACGGTTCGTCTTTGGAATACAGAAAATATGAGCGAGAACATTCTGTTGGCCCGCCTTGACAAAAACCAGAAAATCTGCACCTTTACGCATCTATCCAGCCGGAACCGCTATGCGATTACTGTAGACAATATGCCCGATATAAGCATATCTGTCAGTAGTCGTCTTACATTTTGGGAGGCACTATCCCGGGCCTTGCAAAATGAATAAGCGTTTTGAGGCCGGGGTATGGGTCGCGGAGCCCCGCAAAGCCAACAGCGGACGCCGTGCAAGAGCAGGCGGCTCCAGCTGAAGAAAACGAATTGCCAAAGCAGCTCGATCCATTTCAATCTATCAGTCTAACAGAAGCTTGAACCATGGGCGGCGGGACAGTAAACTGTCCCGCCGCTCTGATTTTCAGCGGGCATGGTCTTTCTCGTGCGTAATGGTTCTCCACGCCGAGGCTGTCTCTGCCAATATTTTGCATGGCAAGGCGGTGCGTTTTTTCGGAATATGACAGAATGACGGTATAATTCCTCCGAAAATATCTTGACAAGATTTATCAAGATTGATAAAATGGATATATAACCCAAAAAGGAGATGCAGGGATATGCTCATCACAAGGGAAACGGACTATGCGCTGCGGATGCTGCGGGTGCTGCTGGACGAAGAGAAGCACTCCGCCGCCGAGATGGCGGAGACGGAGCTGATCCCCATGCAGTTTGCCTATCAGATCCTGCGAAAGCTCTCCGCTGGGGAGCTGGTGCAGGTGAGCCGGGGCGCAGCCGGCGGCTGCCGGCTGTCCTGTGACCTGCGTGGCGTTTCCCTCTACGACCTCATGGTCGTCATGGGAGAGCATGACGTCCTGTGTGCCTGCATGGAGCCGGGGTATGACTGCCGCTGGCAAAGCGAACACGGGAAATGCGACATCCACTGCCAGCTAACGGAGTTACAGCGAAAGCAGGACGAGGCGTTCCGCGCCGTGAGCCTGCACCGGCTGCTGACCGGCGAAGCAATTCAAAAAGAGGAAATGACCCAACAAACGTGACATAAGGAGGTACACCGTATGCTGTTTCAGACCACACCCGCGCACGAGGAGCTGCGCGCCAAGATCCGAGCCTTTGCGGAGGAGGAGATCAAGCCTCTTGCATTCCTGCTGGATCAGAACAATGAGTTCCCTGACGAACCTGTCAAAAAGATGGCACAGCTGGGCTGGCTGGGGCTGCCGTTCCCCAAGGAATACGGCGGCGCGGGCCTTGACATTCTCAGCTACGCCATCGCCGTGGAGGAGCTGGCCCGTGTGGACGGCGGCGCAGGCGTGATCCTCTCCGCCCACGTGTCCCTGGGCGCGTGGCCCATCTTCGCCTACGGCACGGAGGAGCAGAAGCAGAAGTATCTCGTGCCGCTGGCAAAAGGCGAAAAGCTGGGCGCCTTCGGCCTCACCGAGCCTAACGCCGGGTCGGACGCCGGCGGCACGGAAACCACGGCACTGGACAAGGGCGACCATTACCTGCTCAACGGCGGTAAGATCTTTATCACCAACGCGCCCAAGGCGGACACCTATGTGGTATTCGCCGTCACCACGCCGGACATCGGTACCCGGGGCATCTCCGCCTTTATCGTGGAGAAGGGCTGGAAGGGCTTTGAATTCGGCGACCACTACGACAAGATGGGCATTCGCTCATCCTCCACGGCGGAGTTGATCTTCAACGACGTGAAGGTACCCAAGGAGAACCTGCTGGGCAAGGAGGGCGACGGCTTCAAGATCGCCATGTCCACGCTGGACGGCGGCCGCATCGGTATCGCGGCGCAGGCACTGGGTATCGCCCAGGGGGCCTTTGAGCACGCGCTGGCCTACGCCAAGGAGCGCGTCCAGTTCGGAAAGCCCATCGCGGCACAGCAGGCCGTTTCCTTCAAGCTGGCGGACATGGCCACCAAGCTGCGCTGCGCCCGCTTCCTCGTCTACTCCGCGGCGGAGCTGAAGGAGCAGCACGCCCCCTACGGCATGGAGTCCGCCATGGCGAAGATGTACGCCTCAGACATCGCGCTGGAGGTCACCAACGACGCCATGCAGATCCACGGCGGCACCGGCTTCCTCAAGGGTATGGAGGTGGAGCGCGCCTACCGCGACGCCAAGATCACCACCATCTATGAGGGCACCAACGAGATCCAGCGGGTGGTCATCGCCTCCCATCTCATTGGCAGGCTGGGCAAGAGCTCCGGCGGCGAAAGCCGCTCGGCGGCTAAGAAGCCCGCGCCCATCACCGGTATCCGCAAGCGCACCATCTTCCGGGAGGGCGACGCCGCCCAGCAGGTCAACGATCTGGTGGCGGCACTGAAAAAGGACGGCCACGACTTCTCCGTGGGTATCCCCATGGATACGCCCATTCCCAAGGCGGAGCGTGTGGTCTCCGCCGGTAAGGGCATCGGCGAAAAGAAGAACATGAAGCTGGTGGAGGGCTTGGCCAAGGCCGCCGGCGCGGCGATCGGCTCGTCCCGTCCCGTGGCGGAGACGCTGAAATACCTGCCCCTTGACCGCTATGTGGGTATGTCCGGACAGAAGTTCACCGGCAACCTCTATATCGCCTGCGGCATCTCCGGCGCCACCCAACATCTCAAGGGCATTAAGGACGCCTCCACCATCGTGGCTATCAACAAAAACGGCAACGCGCCCATCTTTAAGAACTGCGACTACGGCATCGTGGGCGACGTGATGGAGATTTTGCCCCTGCTCACCGCCGCGCTGGACAGCGGCGAGAAGCAGCCCGCGCCGCCGATGGTGAAGATGAAGCGTCCCACGCCGCCCAAGCCCACGCCCATCGGCGACACCTATGTGTGCGGCGGCTGCGGCTACGAATATGTGCCGGAGCTGGGCGACGAGGACGGCGAGATCGCGCCGGGTACGTTGTTTGAGCAGCTCCCCGCCGACTGGGTATGCCCGGAGTGCGCGGAGGGCAAGGATCAATTTGTGAAGGCTTGAGCCGGGAGGGTATGAGATATGTATTGTGTGCGTAATGTGACCAGCGACCTCTACTGGGTGGGCGCCAACGACCACCGCCTTGCTCTGTTTGAAAACTGCTTCCCCATTCCCCGCGGCGTCAGCTACAACGCCTACTGTCTGCTGGACGAGAAAACGGTGCTGTTTGACACCGTGGACTGGTCCGCCTGCCGCCAGCTGCTGGAGAACCTGAACCACGTCCTGAACGGGCGGGAGCTGGACTATCTGCTCATCAACCACCTGGAGCCGGATCACGCCGCCTGCATCGAGGAGATTTTACTGCGGCATCCCAAGGTGAAGGTCATCTCCAACGAAAAAGCCTTTATGCTCATGCGGCAGTTCGGCTTCCATGTGGACGACCACGAGTGCATCGAGGTGAAGGAGGGGGACACTTTCTCCTTCGGCCGGCACACCGTCACCTTTGTGGGCGCGCCTATGGTGCATTGGCCGGAGGCCATGGTGACCTTCGACCTCACTGACGGCGTGCTGTTCTCCGCCGATGCCTTCGGTACCTTCGGCGCGCTGGACGGCAAGCTGTTTGCCGATGAGGTGGACTTTGAGCGGGACTGGCTGGACGATGCCCGCCGCTACCTCACCAACATCGTGGGCAAGTACGGTCCCCACATCCAGCTCCTGCTGAAAAAGGCCGGCGGGATCCTGGATCAGATCAAGTATATCTGCCCCCTCCACGGCCCGGTGTGGCGGGAGAATCTGGGCTGGTTTATCGGGAAGTACGACACATGGAGCCGGTACGCGCCGGAGGAAAAGGGCGTGCTGATCGTCTACGCCTCCATGTACGGCAACACGGAGAACGCGGCGCAGGCACTTGCGGCAAGGCTCTGCGACAAGGGAATGAGCCGTGTGGCACTGTACGATGTGTCCTCCACCCATGTGTCCCAGCTGATCTCCGAGGCGTTCAAGTACAGCCACATCGTGCTGGCCTCGGTGACCTACAATCTGGGCATCTACCCCGCCATGCACGACTTCCTTATGGACATGAAGGCACTGAACCTGCAAAACCGCACCTTCGCCCTCATTGAAAACGGCTCATGGGCGGTGAAGTCCGGCGACCTCATGCAAAAATTCGTCAACGACGAGCTGAAGAACATGACGGTGCTCAACGAGCGGCTCAGTCTCGCCTCCTCGCTGGGGGAGGACAAGGCCGTTGAGCTGGAAACGCTGGCGGACGCGATTTTGGAGTCTGTGCAGTGACCGGCGCGGGGAGCGGAAGAAAGTAATAGGCTGCCGGAAGGCTCTGCCGCCTCCCTGCCGGGGAGACCGTATTCCGCGAGATGGGGCGGACAAGCACGATCCCGCGCTTGTCCGCCCTTTTTCCAAAAGAGGCACAGCGAGTCAGAACGTAACAAAACGAGTTTCGGAAAGGAGATGCTACTATGAATTACAGTGCTATGATCCAAAACCGCAAGTCCGTTCGCGCCTTTCGCGGAAAGGAGGTGCCGAACGAGGCACTCGCCCAGCTTCGCACCTACTATGAAAAGACCTGCCCCCGCCTTGTTCCGGAGATCGCCACGGAGCTGATCGTGCTGGACAAGGACGCGCAGCCGGCACTGGAAAGCTCCGCGGGCTACCAGCAGTTCCTCATCGGCGCGCCGCACTATCTGCTCCTTATGTCCGCCCGGCACATCCACGCGGGCGTCAACGCCGGGTACATGATGGAGGATCTTGTCCTCAAGCTGACGGAGCTGGACATTGACACCTGCTGGCTGACCTTTACCGACAGCGACAAGATCAAAAAGGCTCTGTCCCTTACCACCCCGCTGCAGGTGGCGGCCATCGTGGCCTTCGGCTACGGGGAAAAGACGGCGAAAAAGCTGCGGATGAACATTCAGAGCATGTCGCAGATCGATGTGCAGGCCGAGCAGCAGTACTACGCGCCGAAAAAGAGCGTGCATGAGCTGGTCCACATGGAAAGCTGGAGCAACAAGTCCGGGCTTGATGAAATGATGGACTTCTATGACGATATGCTCTGGCAGGCCTTCTACGCCGCCTCCCTGTCCCCCAGCTACCTCAACCGCCAGCCCTACGGCTTCCTTGTCCGTGGCCACAGCATCTATCTGGTGCAGCAGGAGGACGCCTACACCGACAACCTCGACGCCGCGCTGGATCTGGGCATCGTGCTGCTCCACTTCTCCGCCGTCGCCTCCCAGTGGGCGGGAAGGGTGCGCTGGGAGCTTTCCCCGGATGCGCCGGACGGCCTGCCCGCAGGGCATCGCGCGGCGGCCGTGTGCCGGGTGTAGAGGTGCTGCTTTCAGCCCTATTGGGAGCATTTGATTCAGAAAGAAAAACCGGCCAATGCCGGTTCCAAACAGAAGATCAGGAGGTGTTTTTCCGATGGCCATCCGAACGGTAACGGATGCGATCCGCTATGTAGGGGCGGACGACAACACATTGACACTCTTTGAAAACCAGTACCCTGTCCAGCCTATGGGGGTGAGCTACAACTCCTATATCATTTTGGATGAGAAGATCGCTGTGATGGACAGCGTGGACGCACGGGCAGCGGAGGAATGGCTTTCCAATGTGGCGCAGGTGCTGGAGGGGCGCAGCCCCGACTATCTTGTGGTCACACACATGGAGCCGGATCATTCCGGCAGCCTCATGCATCTGGCGCAAAGGTACCCGGAGATGAAGCTCGTGGGAAATGCGAAAACATTTACCATGATCAAGCAGTTCTTCGGCACAGGTGCGCTGACAGAGGACCGTATGCTGGAGGTTGGCGAAGGAGATACGCTTTCCTTGGGTACGCACCGGCTGCGCTTCCTGATGGCGCCGATGGTACACTGGCCGGAGGTAATGACAGTGTATGAGGAAACGGAAAAGATCCTGTTTTCAGCGGATGCCTTTGGCCGCTTCGGCGCACTGGAGCGGACTGCCCGCGCCCCGTGGGCGCCGCAGGCGCGGCGGTATTATTACAATATCGTCGGCAAATACGGCGCGCAGGTGCAGGCTCTGTTGAAAAAGGTCTCCGCGCTGGAGATCAAAATGATCTGCCCGCTCCATGGCCCGATGCTCACAGAGGGATTGGAGGAGTATCTGCGGCTTTATGACCTGTGGTCACAGTGGAAGCCGGAGGAACCGGAGAGCATACTGATCGCGCATGCGTCCATCCACGGAAACACCGCCCATGCGTCGGAGATCCTCAAGGGCAAGCTGGAGGGAAAAGGCGTGCGAGTTACCTTGTGCGATTTGACGGTGACAGACCTCTCCTATGCCGTGACCAGCGCATTCTACTGCGGGAAGCTGGTGTTGGCCAGCTCCACCTATGACGGAGGACTGTTTCCGCCCATGAAGGCGTTTTTGGAGCATTTACAGGCCAAGGGTTTCCGGAGCCGCCGGGTCGGCTTGATGGAAAACGGCTCCTGGGCACCCGCCGCTGCGCGGCTGATGCGCGCCGAGCTGGAAAAGATGAAGGATCTCCGACTGTGTGAAACGGAGGTATCGCTGCGCGGCGCACTGAACCAAACCAGTGAGGCGCAGATGGACGCTCTGGTGGCTGAGCTCTGCGCGGAGTAAGCGGCGGGAGACTGGACGGTATCCCCGCGCCGAGGCTGGCTTCGGCCAGCCGCCCGATGCCTCAAAAGTGAAACGGCGTTGCTGATTTAGACGGCAATATGGTGCTGCGTGAGGCTGAAGCCTTGAGAATGGATAAAAGCGCAGCCGCAGATGTTCTCTGCGGCTGCGCTTTTTGCTGCACTTCCTTGCAATTTACAGCGCTGCCTTTTTCCGTTTCCTGATCTTTGTCCGAAACGTTCCGAAAGAAGCAACCGTATTGACGTGAATGAATTTGTAAACCTCCCATACCGCTGTTTTGGTGGCGTCATCTGCCCAACGTCTCATGTGCGGCTGGAACAGCTCATCCTCGCACATGGAATCGATCATGGTCTGGATAGCGACGATATTTTCACATAATTTGCCCTTCAATTCCGCCAAGGACAAATGGGCGTAGGTGTCCGTGAACCATTGATACAGGTTGCCCAGCTGGTTCCATCTGAACTGTTCCGATGGCGTTTTCACTTCCACTCCGTGCTGCTCATCAGCCTCCCAGCTTAAAAGCAGCGTTGTCCATCCCGCCTGATATGCAAGATTCTCTGCCGGTGTCCTGTCCACACCGGGTACTTTTTTATCCTTCAGGGCTTCCGGGACCGTATCAAACTCAGAAATGTACTTTTCAAAGCTCTGACGGATCTCATTTTGAGATCCTCTTTATCCCTGTATATCCTCAAGACAGTCTCCTTTACCGGTTCTCCGCCAGATATTCCTCCGCGTAGTGGACAGCCACCGCGCCGTCCGCTACGGCGGTGACCACCTGCCGCAGCGCCTTGGTGCGCACGTCGCCCGCGGCGAACACGCCGGGGAGGTTGGTGCGGGTGGATTCATCCGCGATGATGTAGCCGGATTTGTCCAGCGCCAGCTCCCCTTGGAACAGCTCCGTCGCCGGAGCGCGTCCCACGCTGATGAACACACCGTCGCAGGCAAGGTCATGTTCCGCGTCGGTGTTGACATCTTTTAGCCGAAGCCCCGTCAGGCGGCTGTCGTGCAGCAGCGCGGAAACGGTGCTGTTCCAGCAGAATTCTACGTTGGGCGCGTTCATCAACGGCTCATGATAGACCTTCGTAGCCCGCAGGCTGTCCCGGCGGTGGATGAGGTAGACCTTTTTTGCAATACGGGACAGGGTCAGGGCGTCCGCCGCGGCGGAGTTGCCGCCGCCCACCACCGCCACGGTCTTGCCCCGATAGGGCGCGCCGTCGCAGGCGGCGCAGTAGTGAACGCCCTTGCCAACGAGTGCCTCCTCGCCGGGAATGCCCAAGGGGCGGGGTGTCGCGCCGGTGGCGATGACCACCGTGCGGCTCTGAAAGACGCCCTCGCTGGTCTCCAGCGTCTTAATTCTCCCAGAAAGGCTGGCCTTGTACACCTCCGCCAGCTCCGTCACCGCACCGAAGCGCTCGGCACTCTGCTGCATTTTTTCACCCAGCGTAAAGCCGTCGATGCCGCTTTCAAAGCCGGGATAGTTGTCGACCTGCTCCGTCAGCGCCATCTGCCCGCCGGCGGAGAGCTTCTCCAGCACCAGCGTGGAAAGTCCGGCACGGGCGGCGTACAGGGCGGCGGTGTATCCGGCGGGGCCGCCGCCGATGACGATCATGTCATAAATCTGCTCCATAGCCACGCCCTCACTGCGCCAGCGTTTCCTGAATAAAAGTCTCAATGGCCGCCTTGGAGCCGGGAGCCACCACAGAGCCGATCACCTCGCCGTTCTTAAAGAGCAGCAGCGTGGGGATGGTGTCGATGCCGAAGCGCTGAATCAGCTGCGGCTCTTCGTCGTAGTTGATCTTGCCGGCGATGAGCGTGTCGGCGTACTGCTCGCCCACCTTGTCGAAGGCCGGGGCAATACGGCGGCAGTAAGGGCACCACTGCGCCCAGAAATCCACCAGCACGGGCTTGTCCGCGCGGAGAACGTCGTTTTCGAAGCTGTTGGTCGTAATGGTAATCATCATAAGATCCTCCTATTTCTGTGTAAAAAGCTGTGTTTCAATATCTGTGATGGTAATGTGCGAGAGATAGGCGGCGCATTCCTCGTTCATGTTCCGGTACAGGGCGTCCATGACCCCCGCCATGCCGGAGCAGATGGCGCAGTCCCGGTCGATGTCGCCGCTGTGCCACGCGCAGTCCACAAAGCGGGTGTTTACCGCCTCCGCCACCTGCCGCAGGGTCAGCATCGCCGGGTCTGCCGTCAGGCGGTAGCCGCCGTCCAGGCCCTCCCGGGTCTCCACCATCCCCGCCTTTTTCAGCCCCGCCAGTACCCGGCGGACGCGGGTGGGGTTGGTGCAGATGTTCTCCGCCAGTGCTTCGCTGCTGAGGGAGCGTCCGCTGTGGCTCAGGCAGACCAGCGCGTGAACCGCCAGATTAAAGGAACTGTCCATGGTTATCCCTCCTTCACAAGCTCGTAGGGCCAGTCGATGACGCCGCCGAAGTCGTAGACGCTCTGATACCCAAGCGCCAGCAGCTTTTGTGCGGCATCCTTGCTGCGGCGGCCGCTGCGGCAGTAGACCAGCAGCGTGGCTTCCTTGTCGGGCAGCGCCTCGGGCATTTCGCTCCCGATGCTCTCGTTGGGGACAAGGACGGCATTTTCAATATGCCCGCTTTCGTATTCCTCCCGGGTGCGGACGTCCACCACCACGACCTCCTGCGAGGCCATCATCTCATGGGTTTCCTCGGCGCTGATCTTATGATACGCCGCCTTGTCTGTTATGTCCTCCGCCGTATCCGCTTTTGCCTTGGACAGCGCGCAGCCAGCCAGCAGTGACAGCGAGGCGGTAAGTGCCGCAAAAAGCAATATCTGTCGCATAAATACACCTCCAAAGCAACTGTGTTTACCTCTGATACAGTTTATACTGTAACTATAACAGATACAGTTTGATCTGTCAAGTTTTTTTGGCCATTTTTTCAACGTAAACCCTCCGTAGCTGTTGACAACAGGGTAAATATATGTATAATGCAAAGCAAGAATAGGAATAGTTCTTGTTCTTGGAGGGGGGCAATATGCCGAAATACGCAGAGGAGATATTGGCCGCCGTCACGGAGCTTCAGCGGCATCCCACGGCGGAGCAGGTGTTCCTGGAGATGAAACGGGAGCACCCCAGCATCGCCCTGGGTACGGTACATCTGCCCCGCTTGCCGGGAGCAGGAAAAAGGCAATATTATGGAGGAGAAGCATCATGAACGCTAACGTATCGAAGCTGCTCAACGAGCAGATCAACAAGGAGTTCTACTCCGCCTATCTGTATCTGGACTTTGCCAACTACTACGCCGCCGTCGGCCTGGACGGCTTTGAGAACTGGTACCGGGTACAGGCGCAGGAGGAGCGGGATCACGCCATGCTGTTCTATCAGTATTTGCAGAATAACGGCGAGGGTGTCAACTTTGAGGCTATCGCAAAGCCGGAGTGGGAACGGGGCGACCACATGATCCCGCTGAAAAAGGCACTGGAGCACGAGAAGTTCGTCACCGCCAGCATCGACGCCATCTACGCCGCCGCATACGAGGCAAAGGACTTCCGCGCCATGCAGATGCTGGACTGGTTCATCAAGGAGCAGGGCGAGGAGGAGAAGAACGCCGCCGACCTCATCACCAAGATGGAGCTGTTCGGCGGTGACAGCAAGGGGCTGTATATGCTCAACAGCGAGCTGAAGGCACGGGTCTACACCGCGCCCTCTCTGGTGCTGTAAGCCGAGCGCGGCTGCTGGCCTTCGCATCAGACAAAAGGCAGACTGCATACAGGCGGCCTGCCTTTTCTTCTGGCAGGCGGTTAGAGGTGACTAACTGCATATAAAACAGAAAGGAAATCGGAGCTTGAACAAGGAAGAGGAGATCGAAACCGTTACCCTCATGGTGCGCCGGTATTGCCGGAGCGTGCATGGGACAAGGGGTGAGGCGCTTTGCCCGGCGTGCAATGCTCTGTTGGAATACGCCAGAGAGCGGCGGGACAGATGCCCGCACGGGAAAATTTAGCGGCACTTTGAATCCTTTCCGAGAGGCACAAGGCGGCAAAAAATAAAGAAGAGATAAGGGCAACGGCTATGAAAGAACGAAAGACCTTCTGGGACAGAAATGCCGGACGTTACGACCACTTTATGCAAAAGGATCGGGCGGCATATGACGAGATGTATGAGCTCATCCGGCCGGTGGTGAAAGCAAAAACGGTGTTGGAGCTGGCCACCGGCACGGGATTGATCGCAAAACACATCGTAAACGCGGCGGCGCACATCGAGGCGACGGATGCCTCCCCGGAGATGATCGCCGAGGCGAAGCGGGATACCCGCTCTGCCAAGCTGCACTTCTCCGTGCAGGATATGTTCCGCCTGCCCTATGCGGACCAGTCCTTTGATGTAGTGATCGTGTCCAACGCGCTGCACATCGTGCCGCAGCCGGAGAACGCCCTGCAAGAGATAAAACGGGTACTGAAAGATGATGGCGTGTTGATTGCGCCGACCTTCACCCACGCGGGAAACTCGTTTCCCGGCAAGGTCAAAGCCTTTTTCATGAAGCTGGCAGGCTTTCCCCTCCACAGCAAGTGGACGAGCGAGGAATACCTGCGCTTCCTGGGGCAAAACGGCTGGACGGTGCGAAAAAGCGCTGTTCTAAAGGCATCCTTCCCGCTGACCTATGCGGAATGTGTGAAATCGGAGGTGTGATAAGATGTCATTTTTTGAGAACACCAGAAAGCCTGTGGGGCTTGGCGGGAAAATCATGGTCGCTATGATGAACGTCGGGCACAGTGCCGTGGCTCGGTGGGGGCTTCAATTTCTGAATGCCGCGCCGGACGCCAGGGTGCTGGACTGCGGCTGCGGCGGCGGGGCGAACATCAAGAGACTTCTGAAAAAATGCCCGCAGGGTGTCGTCAAGGGCATCGACTATTCCCCCGTCAGTGTGGAGAAATCCAAAAAGGTCAACGAGGTCGCCATTGCGGAGGGTCGCTGCGCTGTCCTGCAAGGCAGCGTGGCGGATATGATGTTTGCTGATAACTGGTTCGATGCGGTAACGGCCTTTGAGACCGTCTATTTCTGGCCTGATCTGCCGCGGTGCTTCCGGGAGGTTTACCGGGTGCTGAAGCCCGGCGGGACATTTCTCATCTGCAACGAAGCAAACGGCGACACGGACAAGGACGAGAAGTGGACGAAGCTCATCGGCGGTATGACCATCTATAAGGACGTAGAGTTAAAGGCGTACATGGAGCAGGCGGGCTTTCACGATGTGCAGATACACAAAAAGAAAAGCTGGCTCTGCATTACGGCGTGGAAATGAGGGAGAAGCAGGCAGATGAAGGATAAGAAGCTCCTATTCGACCGCAAAAGCCATGTGCTGTATTCAAAGCCTTGCAAGAAAGAAATCCTGGCGAAAATCGCCCTGCACTACCCGGAAGAGGAGCGGGAGAAGGTATGGGAACAGGTACAGCGGCAGTATGCGGACTTTCTCTCCGACTGGCGTACCGATTTGGGCGGCAAAAAGAACTTCCACAACGGCGTAGGCGGCACCTACGACTGCATTGCCATTATGAGCTACTATGTAGTCTGCAAAGCCGTCACATCCTTCCGTGAGATCGAGGAGATGGAGGAAAACCTGATCCTGCCGATCTTCCGCAGGCTGCGGTTTGTGGACTGCAACAAGCCGTTCTGGAGGAAGCTGATGTACAGGGCGTTTGTGCGGGCGAAAGGCGGCTGCGACAAATGGCACGATTACGAGATGGCGGTTGCGCCTTATGAAAACGACAAGCCCATCTATTATGAGTTTACGTCGTGTCCGGCAGCGGAGTTCGCCATCCGGCACGGCCTTACGGATATCATGCCCGCCCTGTGCAATGTGGACTATGCGTCCATGGAGCTGCTCCATGCAAGGCTTATACGGACGAATACCTGCGTGAACGGTTGCCGGTGCGACTATACCATCTGCGGTGATAAAGACCCATACTTAAAGGAACATCCCGAATACAGAGACGATGCGGGCTTCAGGAGAAACAAATAAAAACGCAATGCAAAGGCGGTGAGATAAATGGAAGCCTTTCTTGGAATCATGATCCCTTTCTTGGGCACAACACTGGGCGCGGCCTGCGTATTCTTTATGAAAAAAACGCTTAGTGATTTGATACAGCGTTCCCTTGCGGGCTTTGCCGCCGGGGTGATGGTGGCGGCGTCCATCTGGAGCCTGCTGATTCCCGCCATTGAGCAATCGGAGGGCATGGGGAAGCTGTCCTTCCTTCCTGCCTTTATCGGCTTCTGGGTCGGCGTGCTGTTTTTGCTCCTGCTTGACCGCCTGATCCCCCACCTTCACATCGGGAGCGACCAGGCGGAGGGCCCGAAAAGCAGGCTGGGGCGCACCACCATGATGGTGCTGGCAGTGACCCTGCATAACATTCCGGAGGGCATGGCAGTTGGCGTGATGTACGCGGGCTTCCTTGCGGGAAACGCGCAGATCACGGCGGCAAGCGCGCTTGTCCTGTCCCTTGGCATCGCCATTCAGAATTTCCCCGAGGGGGCGATCATCTCCATGCCGCTCCGGGCGGAGGGCGAGAGCAAGGGTAAGGCATTTCTCGGCGGCGTACTCTCCGGCGTGGTGGAGCCTATCGGAGCAGTGCTGACGCTTCTCGCGGCGCAGCTGGTGATTCCGGCGCTGCCGTATCTGCTGAGCTTCGCGGCGGGCGCCATGCTCTATGTGGTGGTGGAGGAGCTGATCCCCGAAATGTCACAGGGAAAGCACTCCAACATCGGCACGATTTTCTTTGCCGTGGGCTTTAGCGTCATGATGACGCTGGATGTGGCGCTGGGATAGGCGCGGAGGTGCCGCTGCTTTTGCGACAGCTATGATATCACCTATGACGGTCTGCACCCGAAGCTCGTCTGGCATCGAACGAAAACGCTGAGACGCGGCGATGACCGCTGGGATTTTTGCATGAAGACCGTTAGAAAAGAAAGGAGTCCAAGAATGAAGCCTGACTACAAAAACTGGATTCCCAAGGGAATGATGTTTTCGCTCATTGCGGGAACAGCACTATCGCTTGCGCTGCTGCTCGTTTTCGGCGTATTCGGCATCGGTGTGAGCGGAAAGCTGCGCGTCGTGCTGGGCGTGGTATTCGGCATCGCTTTTGTCGTCTGTGCAAAGTACACCGAGTGGTGTGTATGCCTATCGGAGCTTTTCCTATGACGGCAAGCGCAAGCTCTCAAAGCAGATCATTGACGGTACGGCGAAGCATATCACACTCCCGGAGGGCGGCGTGGGACTGGACATCGGCTGCGGCAGCGGCGCGCTGACAATTGCCTGCGCAAAGCGCAATCCCCAGGGGAAAATGATCGGTATAGACCGCTGGGGCAAGGAATACGCCTCCTTCAGTCTGCCGCTGTGCGAAAAAAATGCCGCTGCGGAGGGCGTGAAAAACGCTTCGTTCCGGCGCGGGAACGCCGTGAAGCTGGATTTCCCCGACGAGAGCTTTGACGCGGTGATCAGCAACTATGTCTATCACAATATCGCGGGGAAAGACAAGCAGGCACTTCTGCTGGAAACACTGCGGGTTCTGAAAAAGGGCGGAACGTTTGCCATCCACGACCTGATGTCGCCCGGTAGATACGGCGATATGCAGGCATTTGTCCAAAAGCTCAGGGATATGGGCTATGAGTGCGTGGAGCTGATCGACACGACCGACGGCAGCTTCATGACACCGAAGGAGGCCAAACGCCTGATGCTTCGCGGCTCAACATTGCTGGTGGGAATAAAGTAAAGCATCGATGACATCAGCAATGCCGGTCTGCATCCGAGGCTTACTTGGCAGAGAACCATGACGCCCGTTCACGGCGGCAGTCGGTGATCTTTGAAGAGCCGCCTTCGGGCGGCTTCTCAAGGGCTATATGGTTAGAGTATGCTAACCAATAAACATTCAAAGGAGGCGAGAGCGAATGTCTGAAGAAATACTGATCCGTCAAGGTGCGCCGACACTGGCGGGAATCAAGACGGGGAGCTTGTTTCCCTTCCCCTGCGAGGATCACGAGGCACTGATGACGGATATCCGGCAGCTGAACCGGCGGCTGTCGCCCAAGGGGCTTTGCCTGCTGCCGATCCGCTTTCTGGCGGGGCAGGCACTTCTCTACCTCTATCGCCCCGCCGAGCTGCGGCGGGATCTGCGGGACGCGCAGGCATCCAAGCTGCTGCGGCAGGCGGGTTATGGAGATGAGAGCTGTGCGCGCTGTGTGGCGCGGCTTGCCTGCCGCTTCCGTGAGGGCAAAGAGTTCCCCCATGAGGTGGGGTTGTTTCTCAGCTACCCGCCGGAGGACGTGAAGGGCTTCATCGACCACCGCGCAGGCGGCTTCAGATGCGCCGGACTCTGGAAGGTCTACGGCAACGAGGAAAAGGCGCGTTCGCTGTTCGCAAAATACAAAAAATGCACGGAGATCTACTGCACACTTTGGCAAAGCGGCTTAAAGCTGGAGCAGCTTGCCGTTGCAGTTTGATCATATAAAATCATTAAAAGAAAGGAACTTACAAACATGAAAACTGCTGTTGTTTATTGGAGCGGTACGGGCAATACGGAGGCGATGGCGCGGGCCGTTGCCGAGGGCATGACCGCCGCAGGCGCAGAGGCGGTGCTGCTCACGCCCGCCGAGGTCGCACCCGGCGATCTGAACGCCTACGCCGCCATCGCCTTCGGTTGCCCCGCCATGGGCGCTGAGGTGCTGGAGGAAATGGAGTTCCAGCCCATGTTCGATGCCTGCAAGCGTAGCCTCGGCGGCAAGCGTGTGGCACTGTTCGGCTCCTACGGCTGGGGTGATGGCGAGTGGATGCGTACTTGGGAGAGCGACTGCGACAGTGCAGGAGTGAACCTCGTTTGCGAAAGTGTGATCTGCACGGAGACGCCCGACGACGCGGCGCTTGAAGCCTGCCGCGCCCTGGGCAAGGCATTGGCGGAGTGAGAAATGATGCCCGCCGCTGACGGTAACTTCAGCGGCAGCTTGCGCGGTTTGCATTTGCCAAACAGCCTATCCGAAAAGGCAGGGACACCTCTTTCGGTGTTCCTGCCTTGCGCTGTATGGCGATGCTTGGAGTATTGAAAAGAATATGCGCAAGCATCCAAGACAGGTGAACAGAGAATCTCTATGTTGAGTAGCCGTAAAGCGGAATAAGAAAACATGTTTGAATCGGCTGGTCCTTTTGCTGAAAGCACTGAGGCATTCCCTCTCGGCACACGGATGACATTGGGCAAACGGAAAATTCGCAGGAAAAGCAGGGATGCATGGTGTTCTACATTGAAATCCCCGCGCGCTTACCGTAGAGGTAGAGTTTGACGGGAGCAGCATATTGTCTGTACATGTCCTATCTCACAGCGAAACAGTAAATATCTCAGACCGCGCAATAAATGAACTCCCTTCCCGGATCGTGGAGGCGCAGACCTGGGATGTGGATGCCGTTTCATCTGCAACATTTACCAGCGATGCCATTCGTGAAGCGGTCAGAGATTGCCTCGCGCAGGCGGCACTCCGATGAACCATTTGCGTTGCAAAGGGTATTTTGCGGTGATAGAATGGGTGAGATGAAGGGCAAGTCAAAAAATCAGCCATAGCTGCTGTTTTAAGTGCTTTTCCAGCGAAGTGCCGCAGGCATTTCGCTGGAGATTCCATATATGGCTGTATGAACTCCCTTCTATGCGCAAAAGAATATCGCGAATCCTCCAAGCAAAGGTATATGTGTTTAGTATAAAATGTGTCACTCTCATTGACAAACCCAATATGCTCGGTTATAATATACCAGTAGTATATACCGGCGGTATATTTGGAGGATGGCAATGGAACGTGCGGAAACCCAAAAGAAGATCCTCGAAGTTGGGAAAAAAGAATTCCTGGAAAAAGGCTTCAAGGACGCATCTCTGAACCAAATTGTCGCGGAAGCCGGCTTCACGAAGGGAGCCTTTTACGGCTATTACCCGGATAAGACCGCTCTGTTTGAAGACCTTGTGGGCGAGACCGCAAGCGAGCTGCTCACCCGCTTCAAGGCAGCACAGGACGATTATTTTGACCTTGTCCCGGAGGGGAGAGCAAAAGACAGTTTGGAGCTCTCCACCCAGCACCTGCACGAGTTTGTCGCGTTCATGTACGACCATTTCGACGAATTCAAGCTGATTCTCTGCCGGGCGGAGGGAACGGGCTATGCGGATTTCATCGAGGTGCTGGTGGATCTGGAGGTCGATCGATCCGAAGAATACTACGCCCTCCTCAGAAAAAACGGTATGCTCTCCGGGAGCATGACTCGTCAGCTTCATCACATGATCACAAGGGCCTACTTTACCGCGGTGTGTGAAACCATCGTCCACGATATGCCGAGAGAGGAAGCCATGAAATACGTCGATGAACTGGCTATCTTTTTCCACTCCGGCTGGAGCGGACTTTTAAGGCTCGAATGAGCCTTAAAAAATAACTGTTGGTTAGTCGTCTCTAACCGGCGCGGCGCATCCTCCAACAAACCTATATATTTTAAGAAAGGAACACGGAATATGAGCAAACAGAAAAAAACAAAGCAGCCGCCGGTGCTGGGCAGGCTGCTGGAATATGCCGGAGGGCATAAGTGGCTGTCCGTATTGGGCTGCGGGCTGTCCGGCGTTTCGGCGGCAGTCGGCATTTTCCCGTTTGTCTTTGTCTGGTACGCGGCCAGAGGCATTTTAACGCCGGGAGGCGGCGTTCCGGCAGGGCTTGCCCGCTACGGCTGGTATGCGCTGGCGGCGGCGCTTCTGAGCGCGGCGATCTATTTCGCCGGGCTCATGTGCACGCATCTTGCGGCCTTCCGGGTGGCGACGAATATGCGAAAGGCGGCGGTCGCCCATCTCATTGACCTGCCGCTGGGGTACTTTAACGCCAACCTCACGGGGCGGCTGCGCAAGCAGATCGACGACAACGCGGCGCTGACAGAAACGCTCCTTGCCCACACTATCCCCGACGCGGTGGGCGGGATCGTAACGCCGATACTGGCGGTGGGGCTGCTCTTCGTCTTTGACTGGCGCATGGGGCTTGCCTGCCTGATCCCCATGGTCATCGGGCTTGTCTGCCTGATGAGTATGATGACCGGGACGGGCATGAAGTTCTTTGAGGAATACCAGCGGGCAGGAGAGCGCATTTCCGCCGAGGCCACAGAGTATGTCCGGGGTATCCCGGTGGTCAAGGTATTCCAGCAGACGGTTTACTCCTTCAAGAGCTTTCATGCCGCCATCCTCAGCTACCGCGACCTTGCCAGCGGCTACGCCATGATGTGCCGTATGCCCTACACCCTGCTTACAGTGGTGCTGAACGCCATGTTCCTGCTCCTTATGCCATTAGGGATGCTTCTCATCGGCGGTGCGGCAGACGGCTGGGCGGTGCTGGCCGATCTGGTGTTTTACATCTTCTTCGCGCCCCAGCTGGCCTTTATGATGGAGCGGCTGATGTACGCGGTCAACGCACAGATGGAGGCCGCCGAGGCAGTGAACAAGCTGGAGGCCATATTGAGAGAGTCGCCCCTTCCCGAGCCTGCGGCGGACAGCGGAAACAAGCCCGCGGACAGCAGCATTTCCTTTGAAAACGTCACCTTTTCCTATGACGGCGCAGAGAGACCCGCGCTGACAAATGTGAGCTTCCACCTGCCGCAGGGGGAGGCGTGGGCACTGGTGGGCCCCTCCGGCGGCGGCAAGACCACCATCGCCCGGCTGATCCCGCGCTTTTTCGATGTGCAGGCAGGGGCGGTGCTTCTGGGCGGACGGGATGTGCACAGCATCCCCACCGCGGAGCTGATGGAGCAGATATCCTTTGTCTTTCAGGAGGTGCGGCTCTTTAAAAAGAGCATCCGCGACAACATCCGCGCCGCGCGGCCGGACGCCACCGAGGCGGAGATATTACACGCGGCGCAGCTTGCTCAGTGCGGCGATATTCTGGAAAAGACGCCGGGCGGGCTGGACGCCGTGATCGGCGCCAAGGGCGTGTACCTCTCCGGCGGCGAGATGCAGCGCATCGCGCTGGCCCGGGCGATTTTGAAGGACGCGCCCATCGTGGTGCTGGATGAGGCAAGCTCCTTTGCAGACCCGGAGAACGAGGCGAAGATACAAAAGGCCTTCGAGGCGCTAATGAAGGGCAAGACCGTGTTGATGATCGCCCACCGCCTGTCCACGGTGCGGAACATGGATCGCATCCTCGTCATCCGGGACGGCGAGATCGCCGAGGAAGGAAAGCACGACGAGCTCCTTGAAAAGGGCGGCGTATACGCCGCTATGTGGGAGGAGTACCAAAAGGCCGCGCAGTGGAAGGTGGGAGGTGCCGCATGATCGAACGCATCCGCAAAAAATACGCCATGACGGAGAAGGGCGCAAAAGACTATGTGGCCGCCGTGTTCTGGTCCGTACTGGTCAACATCAGCAAAATGCTGCCCGTGGGCGTGCTGGCCACGGCACTCTCCGGCATTGTCGAGGCGCTGACAAACGGCACCGACCCAGGGGCGGGGCTTACGCGCTTTCTGGTCGCGGGCGTCCTTGCCCTCGCCGCGCTCTTTGTGACCTTTCTGATCCAGTACAAGGCCCTATACGAAGCCACCTACCGGGAGAGTGCCAACCGCCGCATCCGGCTGGCAGAGGTGCTGCGCCAGCTTCCGCTGTCCTTCTTTGGAAACCGTGACCTGACCGACCTGACCACCACCATCATGGGGGATACGGAGACGCTGGAAAAGGCCTTCTCCCACTTTTACCCCGCCATGCACGGCGCGCTCATCTCCACGGCGCTGATTTCCGCAGGCATGCTGCTTTACGACTGGCGGATGGCACTGGCTCTTTTGTGGGTGGTGCCCGCGTCGCTGCTGATGGTCTATCTCTCCCGGCGCATGGAAAAGCGGCATATAAAGAAGGGCCTCGTCACCCGCCGCGCGGCCACCGACGCCATGCAGGAGGTGCTGGAGTGCGCGCCGGAGATCAAGGCGTGCAACCAGAAGGCGCGGTATATCGCCGACCTGAACCGCAGGCTGGACGAGGCGGAGCAGGACACCATCCGGGGCGAGCTGTTCACAGGCTCCGTAGTCACGGCGGCACAGTCCTTCCTAAAGCTGGGCATCGCCACCACCGTCCTCACGGGGGTAACGCTGATGAGCCGCGGCGACCTGGCGCTGATCCCGTTTCTGATGTTTCTTATCGCAGCCACCCGGGTATATGACCCCATCGGCTCCATGTTTGCCAACATGGCCGCGGTTTTCGCCTGCGAGGTGCGCATCGAGCGCATGCAGGAGATCGAGAACGAAAAGCGCATGACCGGCATGACCGAATATGATCCCGATGGCTACGACATCCGCTTTGAGCATGTGACCTTTGCCTACCGGGAAAAAGAGGACGTGCTAAGAGACGTTTCCTTTACAGCGAAGCAGGGGCAGGTGACGGCGCTGGTGGGTCCCTCCGGCGGCGGCAAGTCCACGGCAGCCAAGCTGGCGGCCCGCTTCTGGGACCCGGCGGAGGGAACGGTGCGGCTGGGCGGCGTGGACGTGTCCACGGTGGACGGCGAGGCACTTTTGAAAAACTACGCCATCGTATTTCAGGATGTGGTGCTGTTTGCCGATACCGTAATGGAAAACATCCGCCTCGGCAAGCGGGACGCCACCGACGAGGAGGTGCAGGCGGCGGCAAAGGCGGCGCAGTGCGACGCCTTTGTATCCAGGCTGCCGGACGGCTACCATACCCTGATTGGGGAAAACGGCGCCCGTCTCTCTGGCGGCGAGCGGCAGCGCATTTCCATTGCCCGCGCCATCTTGAAGGACGCGCCGGTGATTTTGCTGGACGAGGCCACGGCCTCGCTGGACGTGGAAAACGAGACGGCGGTGCAGGCGGCGCTGTCCGGATTGATCAAGGATAAGACGGTGCTCATCATCGCGCACCGCATGCGTACCGTCATGAACGCCGATCAGATCGTCCTGCTCTCCGGTGGCCGCGTGGTTGAGATGGGTTCTCCCGCGGAGCTGCTGAAAAAGAACGGCCTGTTCCGCCACATGGCGCAGCTCCAGAGCGAGAGCATGGAGTGGACGGCGTAGAAAGTTGCGAGATAAACAGGATTCCGAATGCAATATCGGAAAACGAAGTATCGAAAACAAGGAGGCGTTTATGAAAGAAACAAATAAATGGTCTGTCAGGGATGTGATCACCACGGTGCTGCTTTCGGCGGTACTGATCGTGATCCAGCTCGTTATCAATATGGTCTGCATGGCCAACGACTTTGTCAGCATGGTGCTGTCGGTGGGGATCACCATGTTCCTCTGCGCGCCGGTCTATATGCTCATGGTCAGCCGGATCGGAAAGCGTTTTGTGACGCTGATCTATATGACGCTGCTTGGCGTGATTTTCCTGCTGATGGGAAACTGGTTTTTGCTTCCCTACTTTATCGTTACAGGCATCATCTGCGAGGTGATTCTCTGGAAGGAAGGCTCCTGCCAAAAGCCGAAACGGCTGACTGCCGCTTGGACGGCGGCGAGCCTGCTGTACAACGGGGTCAATCTGCTGCCCATCTGGTTCTTCTGGGACACCTACTACGATTTTGCGCTTGCAAGCGGTATGGAGCAGAGCTACATCGATTCCTATGTGCGTTACTACACCTCTCCCGGCTGGCTGGCCTTTATTCTGCTGTTTACGACGCTGATGGGCTTTTTGGGCTGCATGGTGGGCAGTCGGCTGATCCGCAGGCATTTTCAGAAGGCCGGCGTTCTATGAGAGCGGACGCATCCTTTGCGGTGCCGGTCAAGCTGTGGGCGCTGCTGTGCGTCTTTGCCGGAGTAACGATCGGCGGAAATGTGCTGCTTACCTGCATCCTGACCGGCGGTGCGCTTCTTTATCTCGTCTTACAGCGGAACTTCCGCCTTGCCGCGTCCTATGGCTGCTTTTATCTGCTGCTGGCGCTGCTGCTGTACGGCATCCGCTTTCACGGGCTGCACATGCCGGTCTTTTCGGAATTTTATGTTCTGATGTTCTGGAATCTGTCACCGATCTTTCTGGTGTCATGGGATCTGATCACCACGCCGCCGGGAATGCTCTCCGCGTTCTTATCCCGCCTCCGTATGCCCACCCCGTTCATTCTCGGGCTTCTTGTGGTCTTTCGCTTCTTCCCCACCATGCGGGCGGAGCTAAAGGGTGTAGGCAGGTCCATGAAAAACCGCGGGCTGACCGCGGCGGGGCAGCTGCTCACGCATCCCGTGCAGAGCATGGAGTATGTGCTGGTTCCGTTTCTCCTTCGGGTGTTGCAGCTTGCCGATCAGCTTTCCGTTTCCGCTGTTGCAAGAGGCGCGGAGCGTCCGGGCGTGCGCGGCAGCTATTATGAGAAAAGGGGCGGGGCGCGGGATCACATCGCGGCAGCCGCATGTGCGCTGGTCACGGCTTCCTATTTGGTTTTGGAAAGGAGCATGGCATGATCGAGCTTACACGCGCTTCTTTTCAATACGAAAACTCAGACAGAGGCGTACAGGACATTTCCCTCTCGGTAAAAGGCGGCGAATGCGTCGTGCTGACGGGGCTCTCCGGCTGCGGCAAGACCACCGTGACAAGGCTTGTCAACGGGCTTGCGCCATCCTACTATCCCGGAGTTTTCAGCGGGAGCGTGAGGATAGACGGCAAGGACATATCAAGGCTTTCCACATGGGAGATCGGGCGTTTGGTGGGAAGCGTTTTTCAGGACCCCAAAAGCCAGTTCTTTTCCTCCGAGCTTGCCGGAGAGGTCGCCTTTCCCTGCGAGAATTACGGCCTGTCCGCCCGGGAGATACGGGAGAGGACGGACGCCGCCATAGAGGCGTTGCAGCTGTCCCGTTTGAAAGACAGGGCAGTTGATGTCCTCTCAAGCGGAGAAAAGCAGCGGGCGGCTATTGCGTCCGTATATGCCATGAAGCCAAAGGCCTTTGTGTGCGATGAGCCGACGGCCAACCTCGATGCCGCCGGGACGAGGCAGCTTACGCAGACCCTCCGGCAGCTCAAGGAACAAGGCTTTACCCTGCTCCTCGCGGAGCACCGGATCGACTGGCTGATGGGGATCGCAGACCGGTTTTTATATCTGCGGGATGGCAGAATAGCGGCCGAGTATACACCGGAGGATTTGCTTCTTCTTCCGGAAGCAGACATTTTAGGCATGGGTCTGCGCTCTCCGCACGAGGGAAAGTGCCTTCCCGCTCCCTCCGTATTAGACGAAAGCCCTGCCGTCTTGAAGACAGCAGGGCTCTCGAAAAGAATACGCAAAGAAGTTATTTTTGAGGATATTTCGCTGTCCGTTCCAGAGGGCGGCGTGACCGCCATAACGGGGCAAAACGGCGCGGGGAAAACCACCCTTGCGCAGATCCTCTGCGGGCTGGCGAAGCAGACAAGGGGACATATCCTGATAGACGGAAAAAAAGCAAGAGCGGCAGTCCGGCGCAGGGAGATCTATTACTGCGGCAACGATACGTCAACGCAGTTTTTTACGGCAAGCGTGGCGGAGGAGCTGCTGCTGAATACCGAATGGACAGAAGAAAACAAAGACCGTGCCAGACACTTGCTGAAGGAATTTGGCCTTTACGAATACAGGGCTGCGCACCCGTCCGCCCTGTCCGGTGGGCAGAAGCAGCGGCTTGCCATTGCCTGCGCCATCTTTTCCGGCCGCAGGATATTGATACTCGATGAGCCCACCAGCGGCCTTGACGGGCAGAATATGCGCCTCGTTGCGGAAAGGCTGAGAAGCGAAGCACGGAACGGCAGAACCATTCTCGTGATCACCCACGACAGGGAACTGATCGAGAGCTGCTGCGATAACGTTGTGGAGGTCGGTACAAAGCCCAGCGAGGTACAGTGAACACCTTTTGCCATTGAGCCAAAGCGGGGCAAATGCACGAATGTTACTTTGCGTTGCTTGCCGCACCGGTGTTGTTGCTGCTTATACTATCGTAATCGAAGCGCGGCACGGAATTTCCGGTTGATACAGCCCACGCTGCCTCAGTTCACAAACGATGCGTTACCCAGCCGGTAGTACCGGCAGCCGTCCTCCTCGTACCATTCAAACGTACCCACCACGGTGATCTCTGCCCCCAGCTCCGGATACTCATCGGGATAGACGGGCTTTCCGGCGAGGGCAAACTCCAGCCCCTGTGCGCAGCAGGCGGTGGCATCGGCAATCATGCAGGCAAAGAACATTTTGTCCGGGATAAAAGCACCGTTTTCGTCGGTGGCCTGGTATATGGTGAACTGCCCCTGCATTTTGACAGTTTTTCCGATGTAGTTATCCGGGAAGGAGATCATGCTGTTGACCTCGGAATAGACCATGATGCCGCTGAGTGCGGTCAGGTCAATGTCGACCGCGGCGGTGCCTTCTGCATCTTCCGCAGGGGGCTTTTTTGCGGTGTCCTCACGGCCGCAGGCGGCGAGAGGGCAGAGCAGCAGGGCTGCCAACAGCAGGCAAAATAGTTTTTTCATCTGCGAACACCTCCCAATACCGTGCCTGCCAGCCACGACAGACCGAAAGCGACGATCTGAACGGCGACGATGGTGGAGCCTACCGGCGTACCGGCGAGAATGGACGCCAGAATGCCAAGTAGTGCACAGAAAACCGAAAGGACTGCCGCGCAGATGGTCACGCTGCGAAAGCTCTTGAACATCCGCATGGCGGACAGTGCCGGGAAGATCACCAGTGCGGAGATCAGCAGGGAACCCACAAGGTTCATCGCCAGCACGATGATGACCGCAACGACGACGGCGATCAGCAGGTTGTAAAGTCCCGCCTTCGTGCCGGCCGCCCTTGCAAAGCTCTCGTCAAAGGTCACGGCGAAGATCTTATTGTAAAACAGGATGAACACCGCCACGACCAGCACCGACATTCCCACGCACAGCCATACCTCTGCGGGGGACAGCGTCAGAATGGAGGTGGAGCCGAACAGCGTGCTGCACACATCGCCCGAAAGGTTGGATGAAGTTGAAAAAATATTCATCAATAGGTATCCGATTGCCAAAGAACCGACAGAGATCATGGCGATGGCGGCGTCGCCCTTGATTTTCGTGTTCTGCCCGGTGTGCAGAAGCAGCACGGCACTGAGGATGGTAATGACCATTACAAGGGGCATTTTGTTGGTGATCTGCAGCACGGCGGCAATCGCCATCGCGCCGAACGCCACGTGGGACAGACCGTCACCGATGAAGGAAAACCGCTTCAGCACCAGCGTCACACCCAGCAGGGAGGAGCAAAGCGCGATCAGCACACCGACAATGAGGGCATAGCGGACAAAGGGATATGCCCAATAGAGAGTCAGCTTTTCCAAGATAGCAGTCATTGGCTGTCACCACCCTTCTTCACATCAAACAGCCGCCCTTGCGGGCTTTGGAGATAGTCCGCCTTTGTCCCAAAGAAAACGGTGTCGCCAATATGCAGAATATGGCTGGCGTATCGGACGGCGGCAGCCACATCGTGAGAAACCATGATTACGGTGATGCCGTCCTCACGGTTGAGCTTTTCGATGAGCGTATACATTTCCGCCGTCACCTTGGGGTCAAGTCCCGAAACAGGCTCATCCAGAAGCAGCATTTTTTGTGTGGCGCACAGCGCGCGGGCCAGCAGCACCCGCTGCTGCTGCCCGCCGGACAGCTCGCGATAGCACCGCCTTGCGAGCCGGGTGATCTGCATTTTCTCCATGGCGTCCACCGCAAGATTCTTTTCTTCTTTGTTATAAAAAGGACGGCTGCCGCAGCGTCCCTGGCATCCGGAGAGAACGATCTCTCTCACGGATGCCGGGAAGTCCTTTTGTACCACTGTCTGCTGCGGCAGATAGCCGATCTCGTTTTTCCTCAGCCCATCGCCCGTCAAAATTCTGCCGCTGATGGGTGTCTGCAAGCCGAGGATCGTTTTCATAAGGGTACTCTTGCCGGAGCCGTTTTCCCCTACGATGCAGAGATAGTCGCCTGCAAGGAGCTCAAAGCTGAGGTCTTGGAGAACGGGCCGTCCATCGTAGCCGGCACAGAGATTTTGACAAGTGAGCTGAGCCATAGACCTACCTCCTTACCCCAACGCTTCCTTCAGCACGGAGAGATTCTTCTCCATAACGGAAAGGTAGGTGGTGCCGTTTGCCACGCCCTTGGAGGTGGTGGACTGCATGGAATCCATGGTCAGCACCTTCTGATTCTTCCCGGCGGTGTTCTGAACGATGGTTTCCGCGATCCTGTGCTGTGCGCCCTCGATGGTCAGCACGCAGGGAAGTCCCAGCTCATCCACCTTCTTAGCAAGGAACGAAACGGTTTCAAAGCTGGCCTCGGTCTCGGCGGAGCAGCCCGCAAAGGCGGCGTAGTAGCGCAGACCGTAATCGTCCACCAGATAACGGAACGGGAAACGGTCGCCAAACAAAACGGTCTTATGGGTCGCACCGTCCACAGCCGCCTTATAGTCTGCGTCAAGAGCAGCCAGCTTGTCCCTATACGCCGCAGCGTTGGCGATATAGGTGTTCTTGTTGTCCGGGTCGATGGCACACAGCGCATCCGCAAGCGTCACGCAGAGTGTCTGGGCGTTCTTCAGGGACAGCCAGACGTGCTCGTCCTTTTCCTCCCCGTGGTCGTGCCCCATCAGCTCGTCAAGGATGTCCTCTGCGGAAAGCGCGTCCTTCACAAAAAACGGATTGGTCTTGGCACTCATCAGCGCATCGAAGCCGTCGTTGCCGAAGTAGATATGGAAATGCTCCGCCTCGCCCGGCTCGTGGCCGTGGTCGTTGAACTGCACATATTTGGGCGCATCGGCACTGGTGGTTTCGAACTGATAGCGGACGCTGCGGATCTTGCCCTCGTCATCCAGCTTCGGCTGATAACCGGCATAGGTGTATTCAGCGGAAACGGTTTTTCCGTCTCCATAAGTGAAGGTGATCGTGTTCCCGTTGATAGAAATCTTCTCAGCGTCGCATTGCCACGAAGCCTTAAACTTCTCCAAATAGGTGTCCTTTGTGGTCGAGCTGTCCTCGTCCTCCTCCGCCCTGTGTTGGCAGAATTTGTCCAGGTCGCCGTTCAGCAGATAGGGGTGCAGGGACTTCCACGCACCGGCGAAATCCGAGAGGGTGCGATCCCTGATGTCATCCTCCGTGAGCTGTTCATCGTGACTGTGGCCGTGGTCGTGACCGTCCTCCTGCATGCCCTCAACGGTCTCCTCCGTTTTCACGGAATCACCCAGCACCTCCAGCAGATTGATGACCTTCATATTCCTGTTGGCGGCGTTTTGCAGGGCGTTTTCCACCCAGCCGTCGGACTCGCCGCCCACATAGACGAAGAGGTCGCAATCGGAGATCTTGACAATATCATCGGCGGTGGGCTGATAGCTATGCAGGTCAACGCCATTATCCAGCAGCATGGTGATCTCGGCGTTCTCCGCCTTGTCGCCCAGGATCGCCCTGACCCAATCGTATGCGGGGAAGATGGTCGTGACGACCTTCAATTTGCCGGCTTTTCCGGTATCCTTCGGCTTTCCGCAGCTGGCAAAGACGCCGGCCAGCATCATTAGCGCAAGCAGTAGCGCAGTTATCTTTTTCATAGGCTATATGTACCTCCAGATTATGATAAGAACGTAAAAATGGGCGCAAAAATACAAGGGTGACGGCAACGCCGCGAAAGCCTATCCGAAAACGGATAGACTACACCCTCGTAAGTAGTTCTTATTTAATCTGAGAGCTTGACCTTGAGTGAAACCAGAGTAAACGTGCGGACAAGCTCCGCGCAGGAGGGAATGACGCTGTACGGGGTATATCTGACCGCTGCGGCGAAAACCGCGGCAGCACCGGCAAACCCAATGCTCTTGAGCAGATTTTCACAGACCTGCAGATGGTGGCAGATGGCGCAGTCCTCGCCGGAGCAGTTGTGGTTGGCTTCGACCGCAATGTAGACAGCGGAGGACAGCATGACAGCCGCCAGCACGGCTGCCAGCAAGCCTGTGATCAAACGAAATTTCTTTGTCATAGCCTGTCCTCCTTCCAAATATTATTCTTCCCGGCAGTCCGCGCAGGTGCCATAGAGAACTGTGTCGGCGGCGTCCAGCGTGAATTGTTCACTCTGCGCCAAATGCTTTGCAAACAGGGCGGCGTTGCCGCTTGCCATGTGAAAGGTCCTGCCGCATTTTACACAGCTCATGTGCAGCGCACCCTTGCAGCTTTCGGCGTCAAGGTACTGATAGTAGACCTCCCGCGTGCCGCTCTTGCTGCTGCGCCGCACTTTTTCTTCCGCCTCTAACTGTGCAAGGTTTCGATACACGGCGCTGAGGCTGATTTTTTCATCCGCCAGCGCGTCCGCAATTTGCCGTGCGGACAGCAGCTCATCCGGGTGCCGGCTCAAATAGGCAAGCAGAGCCTTCCTCTGCCGCGTGCTGTAACTGGACAAGTCACCCCGCCTCCAATTTGCAATTCATTTGCAATTTAGCATAACATGACGCCGCCCTGATGTCAATATGCAAATTCGTCGCAAATCAGCCGTCAGCGCGGATAGCGCCCGCTCCGCTGAAATGGGCTGCGGCAGAGCTGAATGATCCGCGCTCCGTTTTCGGCGGCGAAAAGGCAGCGGCAAATGCCAGGTGAAAAAGCGGTAGAAAAACCTGAAAAGATATGCTTCACACTTATCAAACCCCAAAAGCTCTTTCAGAGCAAAAGGCTTTCATTACGAACAGCAGCTGACCCTCCGTATGTACTGAAGCATACGGAGGGTCAGTTGGCTTGTGTGGTCTGCTCAGTCGAGCGGAGGTTTTCTTTTCTGCTGCGTCAACATATCCGTGCCCGGCCTATCCCTCAAACAAATTCAGGAGGTATCCGTAGCCCTCGGCCTCCATCCTCGCGTAAGGCACGAAGCGGAGGGCGGCGCTGTTGATGCAGTAGCGCACACCGTTGGGCGACTCCGGGTCGCCGGTGAACACATGACCCAAATGGGAGTCACCGGCGCGGCTTCTGACCTCCGTGCGGCGCATTCCGTGGCTCAAATCCTCTTTTTCCACCACAGCAGGGCCCTCGATGGGCTTTGTAAAGGCGGGCCAGCCGCAGCCGCTTTCAAACTTATCCGTAGAGGAGAACAGCGGCTCGCCGGTGACGATGTCCACATAGATGCCCTTTTCAAACTTGTCCCAGAGCTCTCCGGTAAAGGCGCGCTCCGTGCCGCTCTCCTGTGTGACGCGGTACTGCTCCGCCGTCAGCGTGTCCCGGATGGTCTCCGCCGCGGGCTTCCGGTAGTCGCCCGGATCGATGCGCAGCCTGGAGAACAGCTCCATCTCCACCCGGGGGATGTGGCAGTAGCCGTTGGGGTTCTTTTCCAGATAGTTTTGGTGATATTCCTCGGCGGGATAGTAATTCCTCAGCGGGCCGAGTTCCACAAAGAATTTCTCGCTGCGGCCCCGCTCGATGTCCGCGATGCGCTTCACTGTTTCTCTTGCGCTTTCGTTGGTGTAGTACACGCCGGTCTGGTACTGGCTGCCCCGGTCGTTGCCCTGCCGGTTCTGCACCGTGGGGTCGATGACATAGAAGTAAGCCAGCAGCAGGGCATCCAGGCTCACCTGCTCAGGGTCATACTCCACCCGAACGGTCTCCCGGAAGCCGGTGTCGCCCTTGCAGACGGTCTGGTAGGTGGCATCCGCCTCGCAGGTGCCGTTGGCGTAGCCGCTCTGGGCGTCGATGACGCCGGGGATGGACTGCATCAGCTGCTCCATGCCCCAGAAGCAGCCGCCTGCCAGATAGATGACATTTTCCGTGGTGTCCATATACATACCCTTCTCGCCGGACATATCCGAGGACTGTCCGGCCATGTCCGTTCCCTGCGTGTCCTTTTCCCGCGGTATACGCTGCCGTTCTGCGGCGCAGCCGCTGAGCAGCAGTACCGAGGCGAAAAGAAGAGCCAATACGCTTCGATACATGGCGTTTCCTCCTTTCAGGGGGAGCAAGGGTCACTCCGCCCCGTCGCTGTCCTGTCTCTTGCCGCGGCCGGGCCGCAGGACGGTATACAGCAGCGACCCAAGGACGCAGCCGAAGCCGGTGGAGAGCCACGGGCCGGATGTAACGGCGCAGGTGCCGGTGGCGCAGCCCACATAGCGGTAGTACAGAAACCCTCCGGCACTGCCCACCAGGGGCAGGGCAATGGCGCGCAGAATGCTCGTCAGCTTACAGTTCTTTTTCTTCATAATAGCCTCCCTTTGAAGATATTGGATCAGCCCATATCGGCAGCCAGTGCCTTGTCGATCTGGGCTTGCAGTGCATCGGCCTGCGCCTTGCTGGTGATAGCCCCCACAATGGGATCACCCACGATGCGGCCGCTGCGGTTGACTACATAGGTGGTGGGATAGGCGTAGATGCTCTCCACAAACTTGCCCGCCTCGCTGCCGGAATCGAAGTACACGTTCTGGTAGGTGGCACCGCTCTGGGTCAGCACATCCTTGGCGTCAGAGATAGCCGCCTCGTTGCCGTCCAGCGTAAAGGCATTGATGCCGATCAGCGCACCGCCCTTGCCGGAAAGCTCCTTGTTCAGCGCGTCCAGATCGCCCAACTCGCCCACGCAGGGACCGCAGGTGGTGAACCAGAAATTCACCACGGTGACGGCCTTGCCGGAGAACAGATCACTGCTCTTTACCGTATTCCCGTCCAGATCCTTGCCCTCAAAGGCAGGGAACTTCGGCAGGCTGCTGTCATCCGTCTTGCTGCCCGTGCTGCCGCTATCGGTCTTATTGCCTGTGTTTCCGCTGTCGGTTTTATTGTCCGTACTGCCGCTGTCGGTTTTGTTGTCCTTATTGCCGCTGTCGGGCATCGTGTCCATATCCTTGTCCGTCGGCATATTCATATCGCTGTCCAGAGATTTTTGCACGATCTCGGGATACGTTTCCTCCAGTGCAGCCAGCTTGTTTCCGATGTCGCGAATCTTCTCCGCCTCACTCTGAAGCAGCTTCAGCTCGTCTGCCGAAAACTGATCCTTGGCGGCGTTGATGGTTTCCAGCAGGAAGTCGCCGTAGTTTTTGCCGTCCTCCATCATGATCTTACCCTTGTCCGCTGCCATAAAGACCTTTTCCCAAAGTGCTGTGTTCTCCGCCAGAATAGCAGCCTCCTGCGCTGTCAGCTCCTTGTGCATGGCGGCTGCCTCCTCGGCGGTCTTCGGCTCGTTGTCCATGCCGTCCATGTGATCGCCGCCCTTTGCGCCGCAGGCGGCCAAAGAAAGCACCAGCACGACTGCCAACAGCAATGTCATTAGTTTCTTCGTGTGCATGTTCGTTCCTCCTTGATCTTTGTCGTCGTTCTTCTGCGGCGTTTCTGCCGCAAGGACGGTTTATTTTTACTGTCTCCATAGCCGCAGCGGAAGAGGGCGGCACTGGTGGGACAGACACGCTGCATTCTATTACTATAATAAAGTGAATGGGTTAAAATCTTTGTTAAGAACGGGGATTTAATGGAAATATATCTTAAATTCGCTGAAAATAAAGCGATTGGGGCAAAAAGGCAGGGGCAGCAAGAAGAAAGCCTCTGCGAAAAAAACCAAGCCCAAAAGCCGCGCGGCTGCGAAGAGCGTTCTCCCCGCAGCCGCGCAGCTGTTTTCGGTCTTTATCGCTTGTCGCTTGGCTCCTGCCTCTCAGAAAGCTCACGCCTCCTCGAAGCTGTCCTTTCCCACGTGGCACAGGGGGCACTCAAAATCCTCCGGCACCTCGCTCCAAGGCGTTCCCGGCGCGATGCCGCCCTCCGGGTAACCTGCGCTCTCGTCGTACTCCCAACCGCAAACGGTGCAAACGTATTTCATAATACTTCTCCTTTCGTGTTCTCCTGTGTTTTATTCCTCCACCAGCCGGCCGTCCACCGTCACGGTGACCACCTGCCACGGGATGAACTTCCCGCTCTGCTGGAGTGCCTTTTTCGCCGCCAGCTCCAGCCCGCCGCAGCAGGGTACCTCCATGCGGACGACGGTGACGCTTTTGATGTCGTTTTCCCGGATGATCTCCGTCAGCTTCTCGGCATAGTCCACGCTGTCCAGCTTGGGACAGCCCACCAGCGTGATGTGTCCCTTGATGAACCGCTCGTGGAAGGCGGCGTAGGCGTAGGCGGTGCAGTCGGCGGCGATGAGCAGCCGCGCACCGTCAAAATAGGGCGCATTCACCGGCACCAGCTTGATCTGCACCGGCCACTGGGACAGGCGGCTTGCCTGCTCAGCGCGGGGGGCTTCCGCGGCGGGCGCGGCCTCGCGCTGAATGTTCCGGGACTGGCTGCCGGGGCAGCCGCAGGGCAGCGTCATGCCCTGCTCCCGCATTTTCCGCTGCTTGTTCTCCATGACGGCTTTTTCATCGTAGGCGGCGGCCTCCCGCTCCACAAAGGTGATGGCTCCGGTGGGGCAGGTGGGCAGACAGTCGCCCAGCCCGTCGCAGTAATCGTCCCGCATCAGCTGCGCCTTGCCGTCCACCATGGCGATGGCGCCCTCGTGACACGCCTCGGCGCAGGCGCCGCAGCCGTTGCACTTGTCCCTGTCGATCTCAATGATTCTCCGTACCATATTTTTGTCCTCCTTGCAGTTCTTCTTGACTTTGTGGCTTCATTTTACTATCATAATTTATGAAAGTCTGTTGGCACGCCAACGAAAAGGAGAAAAATATGCGGATCAATTTGGGAAACACCCCGCTATTTCGCGGCATGACGGTGCCGGACATCGAGGAAATGCTGCGCTGCCTGCGCGCCGCAGAGCGCACCTATAAAAAGGGCGCGGTCATCCTGCCGGAAGGGACGCCCACGGAGCAGCTGGGCGTGGTGCTGTCCGGCCGTGTCATCATCGAGATGGGGGACGTATGGGGCAACAACAGCGTCCTCAGCAGTGTGGGCGCAGGCGGCATCTTTGCGGAGGCGTATGCCTGCGTGCCGGGCGAGCCGCTGATGGTCAACGTCACCGCCGCCGAGGACACGGAGGTGCTGCTGCTGCACATCGGACAGGTGCTGGAGCCCTGTGCCAAGGTGTGTCCTCGCCATCTCCGGCTGCTGCGAAACCTGCTGACACTCTCCGCCGGGAAGAATTTGCAGCTCTCCCGCCGGGTGCTGCACACCTCGCCCAAGTCCATCCGCAAGCGGCTGCTGTCCTATTTCTCGGAGTGCATCAAGCGCACCGGCAGCTACGAATTCGACATACCCTACAACCGCCAGCAGCTGGCGGACTACCTGAACGTGGAGCGCAGCGCGCTGAGCAACGAGCTGTCCCTCATGCAGCGGGACGGGCTGATCCGGTATGAGAAAAACCACTTTGCCGTGACGGAGCAGTTAGGGCAGCGGTGAAACAGGGAAGCGTGCAGCGTGGTAGGATGCTTCGCTTTTGTCGGCGTGTGCGCTATAAGTGTGCTGCGAACCGGCTTTTTGAGATTTGTTGATCTTTCGCTGAATATTTAGAATAAATGCGAGAGAACTCGAAAAGAGTTTTCCCGCATTTATTTTTTTATCTATTTGCATGGAAAAGGAGGAGGCGAGCGGCTTGGGCAAGAGACATTTGACGCTGAAAGACCGCGCAGAGCTGGAGGCACTTTACAACAAGGGGAGCGGCGTTGAGGAGATCGCCGCGAAGCTGAAAGTGCATCGGTCTACCGTATATAACGAACTGAAACGGGGAGACACCGGGGAAATGGACGGAAACGGGCGCATCGGTTACAGCGCAGAGCTGGCACAGCAGGAGATCATCAACAATTACAGGCGGCGCAGGACGGCCCGCGCTGCCTCCGAGTAAGCGGAGGGACAAGCCATGAGGACGGCATACTATGAAACGAAGTGCGGCGGCCTGACAGTCGAGCGGCGTTCCCGGCGGAGCCGGACGGAAGCGCAGCGGCGGAAGCTGGTGCGAGTACGGGAGAACATCGGCGCGGCCATGATGCTGCTTGGCTTCCTGCTTTTGATGGTAATAGGCGGTGCGGAGGATTTGACGGTGATCTTCCTCGGCGGGCTTGCCGGTCTCAGTCTGATGCTGTTGGGCGGATGGCTGGGCCATGCGTTCTACGGGCAGGAAAAGGACGCGGAATGGCTGCGGCGGGAGCGGGACGAAGATGTATTTTGACCGCGACAGTTACCAGAAAAGCGCCCGGCGGGCGCGTGAGGAACGCTGGCGGGTCAGAGGCCGGGCGCGGGTAGTTCATCCGAAGTACGGGGCCGTGGTGGTGCCGCACCGGTCGAACTACGCCGCACTACTGAACGCGGCGGAATATTGGGGCTGTGAATGGACAGACATCCGGGATGCGGAGGTCTGGGCCGTGCCGCTCGGCACGGCGGTGGTTATGCCAAAAGAATTTTGCGGGAGGAACTGAATATGAAAGTGAAAATCAACACCCATGGAAACGCCTTGCCGGAGGTTCACGGCGAATGGATAGACCTTTGCACGGCAGAGGATGTCACGCTGGACTTTCTGGAGTACAAGATCATTTCCTTGGGTGTTTCCATTGAGATACCGGCGGGTTACTATGCGCACGTCGTTCCCCGTTCCTCGACCTTTGGCAAGTGGGGCATCCTGCTGGCGAACAGCATGGGCGTGATTGAGAACGACTACTGCGGCGACGGCGATGTGTGGGGCTATCCGGCGCTGTGCCTGCGGAAAGAGGGAACGCACATTCCGAAAGGAACGCGCATCTGCCAGTTCCGCCTTGTGGAGAAAGCACCGGACATGGAGTTTGTGCAGGTGGAGAGCTTGGGCAACCATGATCGCGGCGGCTTTGGCAGCACCGGCGAGCAGGTACATACCGGCGGCACGGCGGAACGGAACAAGCCGGAGCGGAACAGCCGCGTGGAGCGAATGTTCGGCGAGCGGGAGAGCTGGGCCACAGCAGCAGAGGAGGACAAAACGCAGGGGCCGTACAAGGGATTTCTGCTGGTGGTGTGCGAGGAGTGCGGCGCGGTCAAGGCGTTCTGCGCGAAGCGGGAAACGTACAGTTTCCGGTGTCAGGAGTGCGGGCATGAAACGCCGCTGGAGGGCCTGCGCCCCATGTTCATGCACTGTAAATGCGGCAAGTCGTTCCGCTACAAGACCAACGCGGAGGCGGAGACCATCACCCATAGCTGCTTGGACTGCAAGGCACCTGTGGATATGGAGCTGAACGGGAAAGGCACCGCCTATGTGACCATAGGCGTGAGAGGTGGAAAGCGATGAAAGATATTCTGTATGGCTTGGGCGCGGTGCTGCTGCTTGCGCTGGCGGTGATTTGGGGGCTGGCGCTGGCGCTGGCCGGGCCTGCCCTGCTGAAATTTTGCATTCTGTATCTGTTTGGGTAAAGGAGGCGGCGGGAATGAAGCTATCGAAATTTGCGAACTTGGTCAAGAACGGAGGCCGGTGCGCCGTACTCCATGTGGCGGGAAGCGGTATTTGGCTTTCTACCGGCACGGCGATCTACCGGGCGACGGAGCTGCCGGACATGGAGGGCAGCGAGCAGGTGCGAACGGTGTTGGACATGACGGCGGACGCATGGAAAAAGGTGTATCTGACCGAGGACTGGCCGGAGAGTATCAACAATGTGCTGGGGCTGAACCTTGCGCCGTATGCGCAAGGTGAGCAGGACACGGAAAAACTGAAAGTGGCGGCGGCTCCCAACGGGCTATGGTGTTCCGCCTGCCGCTGCAAGGTGGACGGCGAGCTGATCTTCTACAACGAGGCGTATCTTGCGCCGCTGGCGGAGGAGATCAAGAAAAGCGAATACATCTATTACACGGCGCGGCAGACCCAGACGGGACAGCGGTATCTTGTGGTGCATGACGGCATGGATGTACTGGCAGCCATCATGCCCATGAACATTCTGAAAGAGGAATACATCAACGACCTTGCGGAATTTCAGGCGCTCTGCATGGAGCAGTTCTATAAGGACAAGGAACGCCGGGAGGCGGTTATCGAGGAGGCCGAGGACGACCCGGAGGACGCGGGGCAGATCGGAATGGAGGGTGTGCAGGAATGATGGTAACTTTTGATATTTGCGCAGGCAACCCGGGTGCGCTGCAATTCCTGATGCAAGCCTACGACATGGATATGTTTAAGGCTGAACAGGGGTTCCAAAGGATGCAACGGGCAGGCATCACGGGGGCGCGCCTGTATATGCTCTGGAATGACTGTTGCAACAGAGATACGGAAGCGGCGCTGTTGGCTATGAACACGCTGAACATTGAAAGCGTCGTCGAGTTTATCAACTATGAGGGTGGGCGCGGTATTCCTATCGACATTGAAGCCCTCCGAGCGGCAGCGGAAAGGATGTAATAAATGGAAATCGCAAGAGCACGGGAAATTCTCGACCCGGAACACCGGGAGGCGTATGAGAGCCTTGAACCGGTGAATGAGGCTTGCCGGATGGGCGTAGAGGCGCTACGGCGGCGTGTGCCGGAAAGCCCCTACCCTGACGGGGACGCAGGTGTACTGGCCTGCCCATCCTGCGGGAGCGGCGAATACCTGCACAACGAGGACGGAAACCGCTGCTGCTTCTGCGGACAATGCGGACAGGCGATTGACTGGGACGGCAGCACCGGGGAGGAGACGAAATGAACGTTGTCTCTTTTGGCGGCGGGACAAACAGCACCGCCATGATCATCGGAATGTATCTGCACAAAATCCCTATTGATCTGATTTTGTTCGCGGACACCGGCGGCGAGCAGCCGCATACCTACGAGTTCATGGAGACGTTCAATGAGTGGCTGGTAAAGCATGGCATCCCAAAGATCGTCTCCGTGGAGTACCACGACAAGGACGGAAACAGATTGACGCTGGAGCAGGAATGTATCAACAGCGGGAGGCTGCCCTCGATCGCCTATGGATTTAAAAAATGCTCTCTCAAACACAAGATTGGGACGCAGGAAAAGTTCTGCAACAACTACCAGCCGTGCAAGGATGTGTGGGCCAGCGGCCAGCGCGTCCACAAATACATCGGTTACGATGCCGGGGAGACGCGGCGCATCCAACACGCCGCGCCCATCGACGAAGCGGACAAAAAGTACGAAAAACATTATCCGCTCTACGAGTGGGGATGGACGCGCAAGGAATGTGTGCACGTGATCGAGCGGGCCGGACTGCCGAGACCGGGGAAAAGTTCATGCTTTTTCTGCCCATCCATGAAGAAGAAAGAAATACAAGCACTGTGGGAGAACTACCCTGATCTCTTTGAGCGGGCTATCGCGCTGGAACACGGGAGCGCCGAGACAAATGTGAACGTAAAAGGTCTTGGGCGCAACTGGTCATGGGAGAGCTACTACAACGAGTTTATGGCAAACAAGGAGTTCGAGGAGGCGCAGTTGACCTTTGACCAGTTGTTCCCGGACAGCCCCGGCGGGTGTATCTGCGGCGCTCCATGCGGGTGCTATGACGGTTAAGGCGGTGGCGGAATGAAACTCTGTGATCGGTGCCGGGTTGCTGGCTGCTTGTTGAACTACGGCGGGAAAGCCTGTAAAAATGCCCGGAAACAGAACTGCCCGGATGTGGTCTTTACCAACGCGGACAGGGTTCGAGAAATGAATGACGAGGAACTGGCAAAATTCATGCTGAGCAACGACGGCGCGGCCTACTGCAAGAACAATGATCGTGACAGTACGTGCTACCTAAAAGGACGCGACGGAATGACGGCATGTGAACTGTGCGCACTGGACTGGCTGCGCGAGGAGGCGGAGGAATGAAAATCTTGATCGGCGGTTCGCCATGTACGCACTGGTCTATCGCACAGACCAAGAACCGCGAGACGGAAGCCAGCGGCATCGGCTGGGAACTATTTTTGAATTACCGTATCGCACGGGACAAGTACCATCCCGACTATTTCCTGTACGAAAACAACAAATCCATGTCTCCCGCTATCCGTGCGCAGATCACGGCGGAGCTGGGCGTGGAACCGGTGCTTATCAACTCCGCTCTGGTCTCCGCACAGAACCGCCAGCGGCTCTACTGGGTCGGCAAGCGTGAGCCGGACGGTACATACAGCCAAGTCCGTGTGGAACAGCCGGAGGACAGGGGCATTTTGCTGCGGGGCATTCTGGAAAGCGGCGTCTGCTGGCGCGAGAAAGGCTATGCACTAACAGCATCAAACCATAGTGCCACAGCGGAAGATATGATTGCAAGACGGCAACGAAATGGAGCTGCAGAGCCTATCCGCATCGGCACTATCGAGAACGACGCAAAGAAGCAGGACTTTGACAGCCAGCAATACCGTGTTTATTCACCGGACGGCAAGAGTGTGACTTTGTGCGGGAATGGTGGGGGCGTGGGTGCAAAAACTGGATTGTACGCCGTGCCGGTGCCGGTAAATGAAACCGTCGAGGGGAAAGCCCAATGCCTGCGGGCTACATACTACAAAGACGGGATCAGAAACATGGTTGGAAACACCGTTGACCGTAAAACGTGCGTGGCGATGCCTGTCGGGATGGCAGCGGGGCCGAAAAGCATACTTGTAGTTACGGATGCGGGGAAGTCGGTGCCTGTTTACGAGGTTAGAAATGGGAAAATTGCCATCAAAGGCAAGGAATACCCCATTAAACTGACTGACGGCTTTTACATTATCCGAAAACTGACCGTTACAGAGTGCAAGCGCCTCCAGACCGTGCCGGACACATACGCTTTTCCCGTCAGTGACACACAGGCGTATAAAATGCTGGGTAACGGCTGGACGGTGGATGTGATCGCCCATATTATGAACCATTTTACCGGGCTGACGGAGGAGCCGGTGGAAGTGCTTTTCATGTACGACGGCATGAGCTGCGGGCATATCGCGCTCGACAAGTTGGGCGTGGACATAACAGTCTACTATGCAACCGAGATCGACAAATACGCCATTCAGACCACACAGCACAACTACCCGGAGACGGTGCAGTTGGGGGATGCGTTTCAGGTGAGGGATGATGAATGGAGGCCGAGGAGAGCGGCGGAGGTGGAGTGATGGATTGCTACGACTGTAAAGCGAAAAGTGTTTGCGCGGCGGTGGTGCAGCGCGGCTCTGTGATGTGTCTGATGAACCGCATGAGATACTGCGGGACACACGCAGAGGAAGAACCGCGGCGACAGCAGGGCGACTATTGCCAGTATTGCGGGCATCGGCTGCGGGAGATCGGGCGCGAGCGCTTCTGCAACAATGTGAACTGCCGAAACCGATATGTAAACGTATGAGGCGTGGTTTCGTAGGATGTGAGATCAATCCCTCGTATGTGGAAATGGCAGCCGGAAGAATATCGGAGGTGGAGTGATGGTAAAGGTTTACTGTGATATGTGCAAGCGAGAAATCGACTATAACGCGGACGGCGTAAATCTGGACTTTAACCATTACGGCGTGGTGAAGTTTATGCACGGAGTGAAAGACGAGGAGCGGCAGCTTTGCCTGAACTGTGCCATCCGCGTCCGTAACTGGATTTCGGAACAGTGCGAGCGAGAAAAAACGGAGGTGGAGTGATGGGGTTCAGTGAGAAAAGCGCGGTATATGAGTGCGTAGACCGGGAGCATGACGCTTGGCGGTGCCGGGCGTGTGGGTACATCGAGAATTTCGAGGCGGACGGGCCGACGGAAAACGGCTGGCACTTCTGCCCCGGCTGCGGGCGGGAGATCATCGTGGAAGCGGTCAATCCGTGTCCGTTCGACAATGACAACTGTATGTGCCAATTCTGCGAAACGCCATGCAACAACGGATTGAACTGCTCTGACTGCGCCCACGAGGGAAAAACGGTGCATGATGTGCTTCTCTGCACGGGCTTTAAAGGGAGCATGGAGCAGTACACAGAAAACTGGAAGCGGAAGCAGATGGCGAAGTTGGGAGGCGAGCGGGAATGAAAGTGTATCTGGCCGGAAAGATCACGGGAGACCCGAACTACAGGGAGAAATTCGCGGAGGCGGCAAAGAAGCTGGAGGAGCGGGCCGGTGTGACGGTGATTTCTCCGGCGGTCACGCCGGAGGGACTGAAAAAGGCGGACTATATGCGCATCTGCTTTGCCATGTTGGAGAGCGCCGACACGGCGGCGTTCTTGCCGGATTGGGAGGACAGCCCCGGCGCACAGCTTGAAAAGCACTGGTGCGAGTACGTCGGGAAAAAGATGGTGTTTCTGATGGAGGGTACGGAATGATCGACTTCGAGGGCTACTATCTTGTGCCACCCGATCAGGTTGCGTACATCGAAACGAGGAGAGGCGGCGGGGATGCGCAATATGGGCTGTTCTTGGGCCTGTCCGGCGGGAAAGAGCTGGGCGTGTGGTACAGAACAGAGGAGGCGCGAAAAGCCGCTTATACGAAGCTCGCACGACAGGTCGAGATCGGGAAACGACAGGACAGGGAGGACATCTTGTATCGCCTGCGGTTGATCGAGGCGTGTATCAATAAGACGGATAAGCGGACGCTGCGCATCTGGAAGCAGCTCCAACAACTGCTGCATCTGGAAAGCGAGGAGACGGAATGAGCGGGAGAACAACAGAGCGTATTCTGAACGCGGCGGCAAAGGGGCTGCTGTTTCTGTTCCTGTATGTGATGCTCGACCTGTGCTGGATTGGCGCAGAATGCGTCTTTGAGGGCATCGTGCATGAAAGCAGGGTTGACGGTGTTGTGCTGGCGTGGCTCTGCTTGCTGCTCGTGAGAGAAATCGAGCAGTTTGAGCGGAAAATCAGAGGTGACGGACGATGAAGCCGCTGCTTTGCCGCTTGGGACTGCACAGCCCGTGCAAGACGGAATACATAGAGGTCACACGCCGCCGGAGCGACCGGCACGGCGGGAAGTATCACACAAATTACATCGTCTGCCGCAGGTGCGGGAAGCTGTGCTACCGGATGCGGAGGCGCAGGGAGAAAACGATATGAAATGTGAGCTATACCACGATAATTTCCAGAATTTCAAGCGGTACAATGTGCCGAAAGCCCAGCTTGTAATCGCGGACATCCCATACAACATCGGCGCGGATGCCTATGCCAGCAATCCCATGTGGTATCAGGGCGGCGACAACAAGAACGGGGAAAGCAAGCTGGCAAAGCAGAGCTTTTTCCACACGGACGGTACGTTCAAGATCGCAGAGTATATGCACTTCTGCAACAGGCTGTTGAAGAAAGAGCCAAAGGAAAAGGGACAGGCCCCGGCCATGATCGTGTTCTGTGCCTTTGAGCAGATGCAGACCGTGATCGAGTACGGAAAGCGGTACGGATTTGTAAAAAGCTATCCGCTATTTTTCTGCAAGAACTATTCCGCGCAGGTGTTAAAAGCCAACATGAAGATCGTGGGCGCGACGGAATTTGCGGTCGTCCTCTACCGGGACAAGCTGCCGAAGTTCCGCAACGTCGGCGAGGACGGCGGAAAGCACATGGTTTTTGACTGGTTCCGTTGGGAGCGGGACAGCCGAAAGGAGTACCCGAAGATACATCCCACGCAAAAGCCGGTGGGCGTATTGAAACGCCTGATCGAAGTGTTCACAGACCCCGGCGACGTGGTGATCGACCCGGTGGCCGGGAGCGGCACCACATTACGCGCCGCCTACGAGCTGGGGCGCAGCGCCTACGGGTTCGAGGTGGACAAGAGTTTCTACGAGGCGGCGAGAGAAAAGATGCTCGCACCGATCTTGACGGAGACAACGACAATCTGACGACCGGATGCGGTCGCGCCGTGAGAGCGGCGCGGCCTTGCCGGTTGAAGCGAGACCTGTTTCCGGCGGTGCCGGAGAGAATTTCTGTTGCGGCCGAGGGGCCGCAATGGGCTGGTATACCAGCAGTAAGTTAAGGGACAAGCCATGAAACAGGGGTGTGCCTGACGGCATACGACTGTTGAAATGGCCCGTATGCAAGCCGGTGACGGCGCATACACGCAAAAACGAGGGAGGCGTGGCCGCATGAGCCTGTATTATCGGGAACAAAAGCATATCTGCGGCAAGGACTACGCCACGGCGGGGTACATGGAGGTTGATCTGTACCCCGTGACACCAAAGCAGCACAAGGCGAGCCGGAGAGCAAAGAAGAAAGAAGCCTGTACCCTCGCCCAGCAGACCTACAACGACAATCGCTCCAAGAGATACCATGTGCAGCTTGTAAACGCCAACTTCGGAAAGGGCGACTTCTCATGGACGGGAACCTATGACGACGATCATCTGCCAGCGCCGGGAGACACCAAGCGGGCGGATATGGACTGGACGAATTACATCAAGCGGGTGTATCGCTGGTGCGATAAGAACGGCGTGGAGCGCCCAAAGTGGGTAGCAGCCACGGAGCATACAACGGTGATGGCAGACGGGACGATCTGTGGCCGCCATCATCACCACGCGATCATCCAGCACACAGAGGGACTGACCCGTGACGTGCTGGAGGAGCTGTGGAGCGATAAGAACGGAAACAGCATTGGCCTAACACGAGGGGAATATCTCACCGTTGACCACGGAAGCGTGGAGGGCCTTGTAAAATATATCAACAAGAACAAACGGTGCGCCCGAAGCTGGCGGCAGAGCCGTGGACTGGAAAAGCCCAAGACACCGCCGCCCAACGATACCAAGTGGAGCCGCAAAAAGCTGGAGGAGGCCAGCACCGTGTACATAGACGACGCTGCGTTTTGGGAGCAGAAATACCCCGGCTACACGCTCAACCGCGTGGAAACCAAGGTGAGTAACGCCGGGCAGCGGCATACCGTTGTGATCTTGCGCCGCGCCGAGTGCTGGCACGGGCGAGGAAATATATATCGACCAAGGAGGAAATGAGAATGAACGATGCCGAACGCTTCGAGCAAATTTTTCTGTCACAGGTGACGAGGCCGGGCGCGGACAAGCTGCTGGAGTGGCTGAAAAGCACGGATTTCTTCACGGCTCCGGCCAGCACACGGTTTCACGGGGCCTATCCCGGCGGGCTGGTGAAGCACAGCCTGAATGTGTATTATGCCCTGCTGGGGAATTTCAATCTGCGCGGTCTGTATTCGCCGCAGACACAGACCATCGTGGCGCTGCTGCATGACGTGTGCAAGGCGAACTACTATGCCGGGGAATATCCTGACTACACCGTGAAAGATCAGATGCCCATGGGACACGGGGAGAAGTCTGTCTATCTCGTGATGAAGCACATGGAGCTGACGGACGACGAGGCCCTTGCCATCCGCTGGCACATGGGCGCGTATGACGATGCTTTCCGTGGAGGGAGCCGTGCGCTGAATGCCGCCATGGAAAGAACGCCGCTTGTGCTGGAGTTACATTACGCGGACATGATAGCGACGCAGAGAGAAAAGAACGAAGAGGTGCTGTGAATGGCGTACCGGCTGGAGCTATCCGATCTGCCGCCGCGTTACCGGGCGCAGGCAGAGGCACAGCTTGCCGGGCACGGGAAAAAGCGGGGCGACACCGTGACGGCGGCGGCCCGTGCCGCTGCCATGTCCGGGCTGAAATTTGACAGCCGGGGCGAGTATGAATACTACGTCGGCACCGTCGCGCCAAAGGTTGGACGCGGGGAGATCGTGAAGTGGGAAGCGCATCCATGCTTTCTGCTGTTCCCGGCGGGGGAATACAACGGCGTGAAGCTGCGGAGCGTTCAGTACACGGCGGATTTCCGGCTGACCTATGCCGACGGCACCGTGGAGATCGTGGAGGTCAAGAGCAAGTTTGTCCGGCGGATGCAGCGGGATTATCCAGTCCGGCGGCGGGTGTTTCTGGAGCTGATCGCCCGTCCGGCGGGCTGGAAATTCACGGAGATCATCACGGCGGAGGACAAGGAAGAAATCAAACGCTGGCGGGAGCTGGCGGAGGAGGTATCATCATGTGGGAAAAACGGCTGACGCACTACGACAAAGATGGGCGCGTGTATTCCAGCAGGGGTTACGAGGTGGCTCTTGCAAAGCTGGCGTGGTTCGAGGACAGGGAGCAGAAACGGGAGGAAATGCCCGTGTGCGGCCTGTGCCAGCGGCACCAAAAGCTGGAGACCGTGGACGGCACGGCGTTCTGGCTGGAATACGGCGAGGACGGCAGGCCCCGCCTTGTGATGGACAGCACGGCGCGCGGCGGCGGGCTGAATGTGCTGTGCGCGGAGTTCTGCCCCATGTGCGGGCGGTTCTGCGGGAAGCTGGAGGCGGAGCATGAGGAGAAATAAGCATATCCCGGCGCATTTTGGCACAAACGCGGCCCGTCAGGCGCAGACGCGCTATCTGCGGGGGAAAACGCCGGAGAGCGAGCGGGTGGAGAAAAACCGGGAGGCGGCGGGCCATGTGATCTCTTTGTGCTTCATGGTTGCGCTGCATGACCGCTACGGCATCGGGAAAGACCGGCTTGACCGCGTGATCACCGCCGCAAACGGCGCGTTGGAGCGGTTTGCCGTCAACAAGCGCGGCGTGGGCATGGAGCGGGCGAAAAAGAAGCTGAACGAGGAGCTGGAGGGCCTGCTGACAGAGCATTTTGTGCTGCCCGCGTCAAAAGCACCGAAAAGCAACCGGGATTGGGCCTTGCTGGGCGAACGGCGGGAAGCGGCGGAGATCGTAGTGAAATGCTATGCGCTGGGGGCGCGTCAGGCCCTCGGCTTTGGCGTGGAGCGGCTGAATGAGACCGTCCGCGCCACGGAGGACGTATTCCGGCAATTCAACGAGTGGGCCGAGGGCGGGGACTGGTTCGGCTACAATATGCTGGCCCGGCGTATGACAGACATTCTCGGCGAGCCGGTGGATGTGGACGAGAGCGACGCGAAAGAGCCGATCTTCGGGAAAACGCTGGATTGACACCACAGGCAAGGAGATTTGGCGCAGAGCCAAGAACAGGAGGCGACGGATGCGGTATGGCAGCGTGAAGCATATAGCCCTGTACTACAAGGCAATTCCGGGGATGCTGCGCCTGCTGCGGCAGGAGCGGACGGAATTGGAGGGCAATTATTACGGACTGCGGGGGCTGGCGTGTGACGGGATGCCGCGCGGTTCGTCGCCGGGAAAGCCGACAGAGGAAAGCGGGCTGCGGGCGCTGGAAAACGGCGTGAGCGAGCGGCTGGCGGAGATCGCGGAGGCGGAGCGGGTTTTGTCCGGGGATGAAGCCTGTATTCGCGCCTGTCTGGACGCGCTGAACGGTAAGTACAAAGAGGTCATTGTGATGCGCTATGTGCGTGGGTACAGTTGGGCGAAGATCAGCGCGAGGATGGGGACGGCGGACAGCACGGCCCGCGACTGGCACACAAGAGCCATGGAGCGGCTGGGCGAGGTGTTGGAGGAGCTGCCGGAAGCGGATGCGCTGGCCCGTCGCGCGTCGCGCGCGCGTACATAATAAGCGGCAAAAAATTTTGGCCTGTCCGGCGGGGCTGAGTAAGGGCTGCTTTGCCGCCTGATCTTGCGCCGGAACACCACGGCGGCGGAACAGGAAAACCGGCCTTATAGGAACAAGTTTTTCAAGACTTCGCGTGTGGCGCGAAAGGGTTTCCGCGATCGTCGGGGCGGCGCTGGAAAAACAATTTGCGAATGGGAGGAAAAGACCATGGATTTTGTGGAAAAACTGGTGGAGGGCGTGAGGCGGCTTTTTGCGCGGAAAGCGAGGCGAAAAGCGCTCCGGCGGCGGTGCAGATACCTGTACAGCAGCAAGAGAAGATAAAAAAGCCCCGGCGGGCCGTTTTGGTACGGTCTGCCGGGGTTTCGTTCTGCACGATAGCAAGTCGGATTTGCGTTATTCGTCGGCGGGGCTGTCAAGCTCCAGCGGGCGACCCTCGCGCTTCATGCGTTCTTCGCAGGCTTGCAGCACATACGCCTGTACGCTTTGCCCGGCGGCCTTGGCGGCGGCGCGGATGGCGTTGCCGATGGGCTTAATGGGACGGGCGCTGATGCGGTCGCATTTGGCGTTGTAAATATCGTTGTTGCGGCGCTTGCTTTCGGGTATGGGCATGGTCAATCCTCCTTTTCCGGCTCGTCCGGGCAGTCTGTCAGGTCGATCACGATGATCTCCGGCGGCTGCGGGGCGAGCTTGTAATATTTTCCGTTTTCGTAGTGCTGATCGGTCACACCGTCGTACCAGCATATATCGCCGTGACGGGCCTGTGCCGCCTCCATGCGGTCTTGTGCCTGCTGCTCGGTGAGGCCGTCAAAGGCGAGGCGCTGGCCGTCGGCAAATTCGGCGACGAGGCGGTATGCAGGGAACACTTCGGGGACTTCGTTCATGGTCTGCCTCCCTGTTCGGTTTTGTTTTGTCGCATTATAACACGCGGGCGTGTAAAAGTCTACGGGGCAATTTTGGCGGAGGCGCGGGCTTTAAGCGCCGCACGAGCGGTTTTGTAGTCGGGGAATACTTCGGCGGCGGGAAACTCTTTCATGCAGCAGTTCCACTTGGGGCGCGAGGTCTTGCGGAGATAGACGATTTCGCCGCAGTCGTGTTCCAAGTACCATTTTTCCAGCGTTCCGTCGTGGTTGAGCGTGTATCTTGTGGGGGCCGTGGTCGTGGCCATGGCGGTGTCCTTTCTGCCCTCGTGACCTCCGGGGCGGGTGCTTAACTTGCTGGTAACTTGCTGGGCAGTTTTGTTATTCGGTCAGGCCGAGGGCGCGGCGGGCGGCGGCTTCGGCGTTGGGGGTAAGCTGGCGCTGCCACGCGCTATAGCGGGGCGACCAGCGGAAACCGTTTTGTTTCAGCGCGGCGCGGGTCTCCTCGTCGGGCTTCTCGTCAAAGAGTATCTGGAGGCGGTCGGCCTCGATGTTGCGGACGATCTCGCCGCCGGGGAACTTTGCGCCGTCGGCGGGCTGCTGGGCCTGCTCCGTGCGCTTGTCCAGCTCGTCGAGGCGGGCTTGTGTGCGCTTGATCTTGCCGCGCAGGCTGGTCAATTCGTAGTCGGGGCAAGGCTTATCAATCCACGGGCAGCGCTGGCAGGTGTCGGCAAAGTCGGCGGTGAGCTTGGCGGCGGCCTCGGCGGTCAGACCGGGAAAGCCGACAAAGGATTTGTGCTTGCGGTAATAGGCGTTCAGGGCCTTGTTGCGGTCAAGCTGGGCTTGCAGCTTTTGGAGCTGGTCAGTGAGCATTTCGCGGGCGTGGGGGTCGGAGAGGTCTACCGCGCCGGTGCCGACGGCCTCGATCTTGTTCAAGATGGCCTTGATCTCGTCGTACTCTTTCCAGAGGGTGCCCTCACGGGACATTTGCTTTTCGTGCTTTTTCATGTTGTAGTTGCCTGCGCCGGAAATGAACTGGCTGGGATAGCTGGCCTGATTGCGGTTGTAGTCGTTCGTCCATTGAGCAAGGCGGCGGGCGTAGCGGTCAAGCAGCGCGTCGAGCTTGTCGTGGTAGTAGGGGCTGACCTTGGATTTACGCGCCTCCACCAGCGCGGCGGCCTCGTCCACGGCGGCGCGGTAGCCGTTGGTGGCGCTGCCGGGCTGGTAGTCGCTCATGTGGACGCAGTAGTGAGCGTTGCGGGCCGTGTCCTCGTTGATCTCGTAGTAGCGGGCGGCGGGCTTTGCTTCGGCCTGCGGCGGGGCGATCATGCTTGTCTGTTCGTACATGGTGTGTACCTCCGTTTTGTGTTTTGGGGTTTCGCTTATGGGGTGCCGTCGCTTTGTCCGGTGCGGCGGCTCCAAGGTATCCGGTTTTGTGGTCAGTCGAGGCAGGTTTCATAGCGGATGCGGTATTGCTCTTTCAGCTTGTCATAGGCGCGGGTGGTGACGGTGTAGGTGTTGCGCTCCTCGTCGTAGCTGATGCCGCGCCCGTGGAGCTGGGGCAGGTCGTCGCGGAGCGGGCGGAGAAAGTAATGCTTGCCGTAGTAGGAAAGATCGGCGGCAAAGTCACAGCCCGTGGGGGCCTGCTGCATTTCGTAGCAGTAGACATATTCGCCGGGTTTGTCGGCCTGCACGGCGGGGGCCTTTTCTGCCTCTAATGCGGCGTAGTCCGGGGCGTAGCCGAACAGCTCGCCGGTTTTGGGGTCGTAGCGGGCGGCGGAGAAGCCCGGGACAAAAAGCGTTGTCTGCTCGTTGATCTGCTGGGCGTAGCCGCCGGGGACGGGGGCAAAGGTGCCGTTGATCTTGCGTTCGATGGATGCCATGTTGTTTACCTCCTGTTTTCGTTGTCGAGGGCGGCCAGAGCGGCGGCCATGCCCTGCTCAAAAATGCGGGTGTTCTCCGCGCTGGATTTTGTGAGATCGTTCGAGTAGCTGCAGGCGGGCCAGAGCGGGCAGTCACACGCGCCGCGTCCGGGGTTGTAGTGCTGATTGCAGATGGTTTCGATGCGTTCGCCTGTCTCGGCGGGGATGTAAAGCCATGCCATTTTGTGTACCTCCGTTTTGTGTTTTGGGGCTTTGCTTATGGGGTGCCGTCGCTTTTACCGGTGCGGCGGCTCCAAGGTGTCCGGCGGCGGGGGGTCAGACGCTATCGGCCAGCGGGACGACACGCCACTCCTCCGGCCTTTTCTTCGTGGCTTTGATCTGCTCCAGCGGCTCCCGTTCCTCGCATACGGCGTACTGCTTCCAACGGTAGCTTTGGCACGTGCGGTTTTTGGTCAGCGCCTCGCGGGGGATGTAAAGCTGCTTGTATTCCAGCGCGTACATGGTCAAGCCTCCTCGCTGATCTCGACGGCGGCGGGGCGGTGCTTGTGCATCGCGGCCTCGGCCTCGTCGAGACTGTGAAAATATCCGGCGGTGCTGCTGGGGTGGCGCAGGCAGCAGCTATCCTCCAGCACGGAATACCAGTTTTCAAACAGCGTTTCACCTGCAAGGCAAACGATGTCATGCCGCTCGTTCCCGTCGCGGTATTGCTTGATGATCTCCATTTTGTGTACCTCCATTTTGTGATTTGGTTTTGTGCGTGGGGTCGGGTCGCTTTGTCCGGTGCGGCCCGTCCAAGGTGTCCGGCGGGGGCTTACTCGGCGGGGCCGTAAATGCTGTAATCGAGCGGAGCACCGCAGCAAGGGCAGGTATCCGGCATATCACCGTTGTCGTCGCAGAACAGAGCCGCGCAGCATACGCCGCAACGGGTGTTTCCGTGCCGATCTTCGTAAACAGCGCACTTTCCATTTTTCCATTCGCTCATGATTTGTTCCTCCTCATTTTTGTGTTTGGCCTGCCATCATCAGCGCCGGGCGGCCATTCCCGGCGGACGGCCCCGGCGGGCCGTTTCGGCTTGGGTTTTGGGTCAGGCGACGCGGAAATAATAGGCGTTCTTCTTGCCGCTCCACTTGCCGCCGTCGGCCTCGATGGCTTTTGCGTGGGGCTTTATGTCACCGGAGAGCCAGACCACCGGCGCGGCGGTGGCTGCGCCCTTGATGGTGGCCGTCAGGCCGTCCACCTCTGCCCAGCGGGCCGCGATGATCTCGGCGGCGGTCTTGGGTTCGACGGTCTCGGCGGCGGGCTGTTCCGGCTTGGTTTCGTGCTGCTCGGCCAGCTTGTTTTTCAGTTCGGCGATCTCGTTCGCTGCCCGGTACAGATCGCCGCGCAGCGCGGCGGCTTCTTCCTGAGACTGGGCCAGCTCGGCGCGGAGCTTGTCGGCCTCGCCGGTTTTGGCGTTGTTCCCGTCGGCCTCGGTGAAAAAGGCACGAACGGCGCGGACGGTTTCGGGTTCGGCCTTAATGGGCATGACCACGGCGAACGGTTCATTGTCGCAATAGGCGACGGCGGCGGAGATCGCGGACGCGGCGCGGAGCTGGGCGGCGGGGTGCAGCGCGGCGATGAATTTTGTGTCGTAGATCGCGGCGAAATCGGCGGCGGCGTTGTAGTAGCAGACGGCGGCGGCCTTGGGGGTCTGCACGGTCAGCGGGGAGCGCTGGAGGGGCTGCGCGTCGGCGTTGGTTTTCAGCGTGTCGGCGTACAGTCTGACGAGATCGAGCTTGTGCGCGTCGTCCTCGTGCTTGCCGTCCTTGTCAATCGTCCAGTTGCCCGGCTCGCAGCAGGTGAAGCCCTGCACGGTGGCGGCGTACTCCGGCGCGTTCATGGTGCAGAGAAGAAAGCCGTTGCATACGTAGATCGTGCCGTCCTCGGAGACTTGGCAGACGAGGCGCGGGGAGCCTTTCAGGGCCTTGGCGGTGGCGGCGGTGTAGCGTCCTGTGAATTTCATCTTGTGTTCCTCCTGATTTTGTTTTGGGTTTTGCTTCTGGGGCTGGGTTGCTTTGTGCGGTGCAGCCCTGCTAAAGTATCCGCTTGCGCCGGGTCAATGCTTGGACTTCTCCACCTGCAAGGCGTGGAACAAATGGGCCTTTGCCATGTAGAAATGCGGGTCGGTCTCCGGCGCGTCTTTCCCGGCGGCCTCGGCGGCCTCGCGGACGGCCTTGCCGGGCTTGTCGGTGTACTTCCAGAGCTGGCAGGTGATGGCGGATTTTGCGCCCTTTTTCACACTGTAACCCATGCGCTTCCACTCGGCGAATGTGTGGAACTGATCGGCGGCCAGCATGGCGGTGAAGATGTCCTCGGCGGTGTCCGCGTTGCCCTCGTCAACGGTGATCGTGACGTTGGCGCGACGGGCGGCGAGCTGATCGGCGGTGTAGGTGGCGTTCACCAGCTCGGCGAGCTGGGCGGGGGTGAAGCTGGCGCGGACGTTCTCAAAAATGATCTCGTTGTTAGTCATGGCGTTTTTCCTTTCCGGCCTTGGCGGCCCGTACACGGTGTCGTGTTGTTTGCTGTGGCTCGAATGTAACACGGCACCGTGTAAATGTCAAGCGTTTTTTTGAAATTTTTTTCGGGGCTGGAGTGTTCCCCCGTAGGGGGAAATTTTTCGGCCTGCCCTGCTGGGCTTGCGTTCTGCGGGCGGGTGTGCTATGCTTTAGCCGTGGTCGGGCGGCGGCGAACTCGCTGCCCGTGCCGGGTGTGTAGCGTCGGGCCGTGCCTTGCTGGGGTGGCCCGGCGCTTTACTTGTTCAGCCGCTCGCGGAGCTTTTCGCGGAACTCCTCGATGGTCTTGCACTCGTCAGCGAGTATCAAGAGCCGGAGCCGTTCAGCCTCCTGCGCTTGCTGTACAAGCAATTCGCCTGTGTTCGGCGTGGTCATGTTCACCTCCCCTTTCTGGTCGCCGTGGTCGGCGGTTCGCTGGGCGGCGGTCGCTGTGGCCGTCCGCTTGCCCTGCATGATAGCGGCGGATTTTTGCGCCGTCAATAGGGCTGTTTTCGTTCCCCAGTCCCCCTTTAGGGGGGACGTGGGGAAGTTTTTTTGCACAAAATTCCGTGGCGTTTTCTGTGCAAATCGCTGTGGCTGGGGGACTATAGGGGGCATATTAGCTTAGCTTATCCGGGGACGATACCGGGCGCGGTAAATACCCTCGGCGGCGGCTCCGGCCTGCCCGGCGGCAGATCGGCAGACCGGCGCGGCAGGCGGTCGCGGCGGCAGATCATCCACCGGCGGCAGGCGGTCGGGGTGGGCGGCTCCGATGGGGGCGGCGGTCGGCACGGCGGGCAGACGGTCGGCAGGACGGCGGACAGCTCCGGCAGTCGGCAGGACGGCCAGCCATCCGCCAGCGCCGCCAGCCGGGCGGGCGCAGGAGATACCAAACGCGCAGGCCCGCGCAGGAATACCATGCCGCGCAGGCGCACAGGCGCAGCGCCAGCGCGAGCCATCCACCGCCAGAGAGGCCAGCCATCCGATAGCGCCGCCAGCCAGCAGGCCGCAGGAGATACCAAACGCCCGCGCCCGCGAAGATACCACGACGCGCAGGCCCGCGCGAAATTCTAAACGCGCCCGCGCGAGGTACTGGCGGCGCGGCAGTCGTCCTTTGCGGGTTCGGAAGCCCAAAATTTTTTTAGGTAAGGGGTCAAAAAATCGCTTCCGGGGAGCCGGGGCGGGAAAAGTTGGCGGGGTCAAAAATGCGACAGAGGAAGAAAACGGGGCGGTTTTGGGCAAAAAAGAAGCCGCCTATGCGGCGGCTGATGACGAGAAAGGCGGGCGGCTGTATATATGGAACGGGCGGGCGCTCGCGTATGCGCGAGGGGATGCGGGCTGCGCAGAGGTCGGCGGCGGTGAAGCATCTGACGGCGGGTATCATTTTCGTGGCATCACGAAAATGGTCAGAGGGAGAGCGGGACGACGATGCCGCACCGGGAAATAGAAAAGCGGAACTGCCTACAGTCTGTTGGCAGCTCCGCTATTATTCTTTCTGTTCCAAATCGCCGGTGAGCCATTCAAGGGAAACGCCGAGGACGCGGGCGAAGATGGCAAGCTCATAGTCGGTCACGAAGCGGTCGCCGGTCTCGATGCGGCTGATGGCCTCCCTACCAAGACCAACACCGCAGACCTGCATCTTGGCGGCGAGGGCATCTTGGGAAAGCCGCTGGGCCGTTCTCGCCTGATGTATTCGGTCGCCGGAGATATTGGCCCGCCCGGAGTAATCATATATTTTCATAAGCCGTACCTCCTGTTCTGCTTGACAATACCATTTTTTACAGATAATCTTGTAATAAAGATTCACAAAATATAAGAAAGCAGAGAAAAAAGACAAAAAGATTTACAATATGCCGAGGCGGAGAACACAGTGGAGAGGGATAATGTGCAGAGGAGGGTCGGCGTATCATGGGAGTGTTGCGGGAATTGGTAAGGGCGTTCCGGGACGGATTTAACAGCGGCGCAGGGAAAGCCAAGGAAGGACAAAAAGCAGATGTCGAATATGAAACTCCTGCGGAGGAATACCGCCAAAAAGATATGACGGTCGAGCGAGAATGGCTATATCCGGCAGGGCTACCCACATTCGAGACGCTGGAGGGCGCGGGACACGCTGACCCACGCGGGCTTGTATACGCAATACTCTGGTTTAACACGGAGAGGAAAAGACCGTTTTCGGACGAGGACATTTCCTATCTGGACTTTGGGAAAAAGAGTATGGCTTATTCAGCCCTGCGGAAAGGCGGTATGATCGCACCGCTGGAGCCTTGCGAGGAGATGGCAGAGCTTTATACGCGGGAGGAAATGGAGAAGATTGCCAAAGAGCGAGGCGTTTCAAAAAGCGGAAACAAATGCGCACTCGCCAAAAAGCTGCTTGATGGCGGCGCTAAAATCGACCGAAGGAAGCACAGAGGGCATTTGTTCCGGCTTACGGAAAAAGGAAAGGATGCCATCTTGGAGTACCGCTCAGACGAGGAGGCGGCAATACGCTGTGCCGCAATGTCTCTCAAAAATCTAAACTACGATGGGGCTGTTGCAGCCTACAGAGAGTTTGATAAAAAATGGGGCTTTGCGCACACTTCGGGAAAGAAGCATACCATTTTCGCGCATTACGATATTCCTCGCTGCAAGTTCAGGTTCATAGAGACATATCCAATGTGGGAGCTGGAGAACACAAGAAATTTCAAGGACACGCTGCGGGCCTGTCTGATTGCGGGCTTGATGCGAGGATGTGAAGATAGACTGACATTGAGGTACAATGTGGAAAGCCTGTGCCGCGAAACGATAAGATGCCCCGGACTGACAGGGCTTTTTGATTATGAAAAAGAAGCCCTGTGGGAGATGCAGGAACAAGTCAACCACAATGCGGGGAGCGCACTTGAATACTACATATCGCACGTCCTCTATTTGAGCAGGAAAGAGGTTAGAGGATATTAAGGCAGATGGCCCGAAAAAATTTTTTTGGGATTAGCAACTTCCGCAGGTTTTTCGTGATAATATCATACCGTGGAATAAAGCCCGTGGCGGAAACGCTGCGGGCTTTGCCATAGGCGCGTCCTGCGCTGGCCGAAGCCCTGCGTTCCTACGCGGGGTGTTTTCATAGGCCGGGCGGGATGCGCGACTATCTGGAGGTGTGAGGATGCCGAAGCGGAGCGAGAAGCGCGACACCGCCAAGGCTGCATACATCGCCCGCAAGGCGGCGGGCGAGGAAGTAAGCCTGCGGGAGCTGGCGCAGGAGCAGGGCGTGAGCTATCAAACCCTGCGGAATTGGAAAGCGGCGGACAGGTGGGACGAAGCTCTGCCAAAGAAGCGGCGGGGCGGTCAACCGGGAAACCGCAACAGCGCAGGAAAGAAAAACGCTGCCGGAAGCCATGCGGGCGCACCGGCGGGAAATAAGAACGCAGAAAAGGACGGAGCGTACAGCACCGTCTTTTTTGATATGCTTTCGGACGCAGAGCGGGAGATCGTACAGCAAACGCCGCTGGGAAGCCACGCCGCGCTGGAGCATGAAATGCAAATCCTGAAATTCCGGGAGCATAAGATACTCGCCAAAATCGCGGAGTATGAGGCGGCCCCGGAGGACAGCCTGTACATCAACAGCCTAATGGACATGAGGGTGCCGGGCGGACGCGGCAAGGACAAGCAGGACGGTGCCTTGCAGAGCATGGGAATGTACAGCAAGGACAGCGCGTTCAGCCGTGTGCTGAAATTGCAGGAGGCACTATACAAGGTGCAGGGCCGCATCGCCAAGATCGCGGACAGCCTGCGGGCGCTGGAGGAGAGCGAAAAGCGCATGACGCTGGAGCGGGAGAAGCTGGAGCTGCTGCGCATGAGGGCCACCGGAACGGTGGACGTGCCTGACATAGACGGCGGCGAGGAGTTCGACGAGGAGGACATGACATGAAGAAGCTGGACAATGTTTACACCTATCACGCCCCGAAAGGAGACCAGTCGGAGCGGTACGAGAGCATCCGTGCAAAGGCGCGGGAACTGGCAGAGCTGATCGAGGAATGCTGCCCAGACAGCAGAGAAAAGAGCCTTGCCAATACGAAGTTGGAAGAAGCGGTGATGTGGGCAAACGCCAGCATCGCACGAAACGAATGAAGCCCATGAAGCTGTACACAAGCAAGGTGGTGGCGCAATGGCTTTGCCTGACGGAGCGGCGGGTGCGCCAGCTTCGGGACGAGGGCGTGATCGTGGAGGCCCGACCGGGGCTTTACGAGTTACAGCCGACGGTGGCGCGGTACATCACCTACATCGGCGGCGCGGGCAAGGAGACGCTGACCAACGAGCGCATGATGCTGACGCGGGCAAAGCGTGAGGCGGCGGAAATGGAAAACGACCTGCGGCGGGGCGAGGTACACCGCACGGCGGACATCGAGCGGGGCATCCAGTCCATGTTCCTGAACATCCGTAGCCGCTTTCTGGCGCTGCCCGCCAAGCTCTCTCCCACCCTGTCCACCATGGGCGGAGATCAGACGGGTATCTTCGACGAGCTGAAAGGGGCCATCGAGGAAATTCTGGAGGAAATGAGCGATTACCGGGTGGCCTTTGCGGCGAAGGACGGTGAGGACGATGGAGAAGCAGAAAAAGAAACACCCATGTAGCGGGTGCGTGTGGCGGGTGCAGACCAGCGAGGACAAGGTGCTGTGTATGTTCCCTCGCTGCGTGAGAAAAGAATATGAGCGCTACTGGCCGCAGGGGAAGCAAAGCGATGAAAAAGCGAAAGCTCGTTGATCTGCCGAAGCCGACAATGGAGCTGTTGGCACGGTGCGCGGCGGTGCTGAAACCGCCACCGGCGCTGACGCTTTCGGAGTGGGCAGACCGATACCGGGTGCTGTCGGCGGAGAGCAGCGCGGAGCCGGGCCGCTGGCACACGGACAAGGCACCATACCAGCGGGAAATCATGGACGCAATCGGCGACCCGCACATCCGCAAGGTGGTGATCATGAGCGCGGCGCAGATCGGCAAGACCGACGCTTTCATCCTCAATCCGCTGGGCTACTACATGGACTACGCCCCGGCTCCAATCCTCGTGATGCAACCGACGCTGGACATGGGACAGACCTTTTCCAAAGACAGGCTCGCGCCCATGATACGGGACACGCCGGAGCTGCGGGACAAGATCGATGTGAAAAGCCGCTATTCCGGCAACACCATCATGAAGAAAAATTTCCCCGGTGGACACATCACCATCGTGGGCGCGAACAGCGCAACGGGCCTTGCCAGCCGTCCCATCAAGGTGTTGCTGGCGGACGAGGTTGACCGCTATCCGGCCAGCGCCGGAACGGAGGGCGACCCGCTATCCTTGGCCCAGAAGCGACAGACGACCTTTTGGGACAAAAAGACGGTGATCGTCTCCACGCCGGTCATTAAGGGCCAGAGCCGCATCGAAACGGAGTTCAACCAGTCTACGCGGGAGGAATGGAATGTGCCATGCCCGGAGTGCGGGGAGTATCAACCCCTCGTGTGGGCCAACGTGGTATTTGACAAGGACGACCCGCAGGGCGAGGTGCTGTATAAGTGCGAGCGCTGCGGTGTAGTGAACGGAGAATACAAGTGGAAGCAGGCAAGCAAGTGCGGTCGCTTTGTGCCGGAGAACCCCGGCGCGGAGGCGCGGGGCTTCCACCTGAATACGCTGGCCTCCACGTTCTGCTCATGGAAAGAGATCGTGCAGAAATTCCTTGTGGCAAAGGAACAGCTCGATCAGGGAAACCCGGAGGGAATGAAAGTCTGGGTGAACACGGAGCTGGGCGAAACGTGGGAGGAGCAGGGCGAGCAGGTGGAGGATGCCGCGCTGCTGAACCGGCGGGAGCTGTACGATGCGGACGTGCCGGAGGGAGTGCTGGTTCTGACAGCCGGTGTGGACGTGCAGGACGACCGCTTCGAGGTAGAGGTGGTCGGTTGGGGCATCGGCAAGGAGAGCTGGGGCATCCGCTACCAGAAGATATACGGCGATATGCTGAAAGAGCAGGTGTGGCAAGACCTCGACAATTTTCTGCTGGGCGGCTTCAAGAAAAAAGACGGGACGGTGCTGCACATCATGAGCGCCTGCATCGACACCGGCGGCCACCACACAGATCAGGTATACCGCTTCACGGCGGAACGGTGGGAGCGAAAGATATGGTCGATCAAGGGCAAGGGCGGCGCGGACGTGCCATATATCCGAAATCCCACCACCAACAACCGCGTAAAAACGCCGCTGTTCATCATCGGCGTGGACGCGGGAAAGGCCCTGCTGTATCAACGACTGCGGCATGAGACCAAGGGGCCGAACTACTGCCACTTTCCGCTCAATGAGGAAGCGGGCTATGACGAGCAATATTTTATCGGCCTGACAGCCGAGAAAATGGTGGTGCGCTGGCGCAAGGGCAGAAGTGTTGTGGCGTGGGAGCTGAAAGACAGCAAGCACAAGCGCAACGAGCCGCTTGACCTGCGCAACTACGCTACGGCGGCGCTGGAGATCGCCAATCCAATTTTGCAGGAGGGCGAGATCGCAAAGCCAATCAGAAAACGTCCGGCAGGCCGCCGGAGGCGAGGAGGGATTTAATTGGCAGTCTTTACGAAAGAAATCTGTCAAAAGAAGTTGAACACATGGCTGGCGGCGGAGGAGGCCATCGCCACCGGCCAGAGCTATCAGATCGGCAGCCGTATGCTGACGCGAGCCGACTTAAAGCAGGTGCGTGAGGAAATGGAATATTGGGCCGGAAAGCTGGCGGAGGCGGAGGCAGAGGATAAGCACGGCGGGCGAAACCGTGCCTATCGTGCCGTGGCCCGCGACGTATGAGGAGGGAGCGCATGATGAAACCGAACATCCTTGACCGGGCAATCATGACCGTGGCTCCCGTCCACGCGGCGAAGCGGGCGGCGGCGAGAGCCGCGCTGAGCGTGATCAACAGCGGGTACGGCAACTACGGAGCCAACCTGACGAAAAAGAGCATGAGGGGATGGATGTACAATGGCGGCAGCGCCAAGGAGGACATCGAGGACAACATCGACATTCTGCGGCAGCGGAGCCGAGACGCTTACATGGGCATCCCAACGGCCACGGCGGCGCTGAAAACCATGCGGACGAACGTTGTAGCAGGCGGGTTGATGCCAGCACCGCAGCTCGACAGCGACTATCTGGGGCTGGACGAGGCGGCGGCGGAGAAGTTGCAAGCGCAGATCGTGCGGGAGTTCGCCCTGTGGGCGGACACGCCGGTATGCGACGCGGAGCGGATGGACAACTTCTATCAGCTCCAGCAGCTCGCCTTTTTGAGTTACCTGATGAACGGCGACACCATCGCCCTGCTGCCAATGAAGCATCAGGCGGGAGTGCCGTATGACCTGCGTGTGCGGCTGATCGAGGCAGACCGGGTATGCAGCCCGGACGGTTTTGACCGGCTGATGCCATGTACCGTGCAGGGCTACGAGGTGCAGAGCATCGTACAGGGCGTGGAGACAGACGCGGACGGTATGGTGACAGCCTACTGGATATGCAACCGGCATCCGCTGGGCAGCAACAGCGCCGTGGACGCGGCGGGGCTGACGTGGCAAAGAGTGGAAGCCTACGGCGATACAACCGGGCGGCGGAACGTGCTGCACATCATGAGCCGCGAGCGCATCGGCCAGCGGCGGGGCGTTCCCCTGCTGGCCCCTGTGCTGGAGAGCCTGAAACAGCTTGGCCGCTATACGGACGCGGAGATCACGGCGGCGGTGATCAGCGCCATGTTCACGGTGTTCGTGAAGTCACAAAACCCGTCGGACGGCAGACCGTTTGGAGAAATGATACCGGCGGAGGAGCTGATCGACAGCGCCGACCAGAGCAGCATCGAGCTGGGGCCGGGGGCCATCATTGACCTGAACCCCGGCGAAGAGGTGCAGTTTGCAGACCCGAAGCACCCAAACACCGGGTACGACGACTTCACGAACGCCACCATCCGCCTGATCGGCGCGGGGCTGGAGATACCGCCGGAAGTGATGATGAAGCAGTTCACCACCAGCTATTCGGCGGCTCGCGGCGCACTCAACGAGTTCTGGCGCACCTGTAGTATGCAGCGGGACTGGTTCACGGACGATTTTTGCCAGCCGGTCTATGAGGAGTGGTTTGCAGAGGCGGTCGCCCGTGGGCGTATCCACGCGCCGGGCTTTTTCAACGACCCGGCGCGGCGCAAGGCGTACACGGTCTGCGCGTGGAACGGCCCGGCACGGACGAACCTGAACCCCGTGCAGGAGGTGGATGCCGCCATCAAGCGGATGGATGCCGGTTTCAGCACGGCGCAGGAGGAGACGGCGCAAATGACCGGCGGGGACTACAACCGCAACATCAAACTGCGCGTGACGGAGGCCAAGCGCAAGCGCGAGGTGGACGAGATCGGAAAAGCGCAGACGGTAGGAGAATAGGAGGAAAACAGAAATGCCCGAAAACAAGAAATTCTGGAAATTCTGCAATCAGGCAGGAAACAAGGTAGAGCTGCTGCTTTACGGCGACATTTCGCAGACGAGCTGGTGGGGCGACGAGGTGACCCCGAAGCAGTTTGCGGAGGAGCTGGCCGGTCTGGGAGCGCTGGACGAGATCACGGTGCGCATCAATAGCGGCGGCGGCGACGTGTTCGCAGCGCAGGCCATCGGCAACCAGCTTGAACAGCACCCGGCGGCGGTGACGGCGAAGATCGACGGCCTGTGTGCCAGCGCGGCAACCATCGTCGCCTGCCATTGCGGCAAGGTGATCGCCGCAAACGACAGCACATACATGGTGCATCCGGTGCGCATGGGCGCTTACGGCTACTACAACGCCGAGGAATTGCAGAAATACATCGAGGCGATGAACGCCATCCGGGAAAGCATCGTGGGCCTGTATGTGAAAAAGACAGGCAGAGATAAGGACGAGGTGGCCGGATGGATGGACGAGACAAGCTGGTGGACGGCGGCGCAGGCAAAGGAAAACGGCTTTATCGACGAGTTGACGGACGAGGCGGACGGAACGGTGATCGAAAACCGGGACGGGCTGCTGTTCGTCAACAGCGTCAACACACACCTGCCTTTCGACAAGGCACCCAACTTTGTACAAAGCAGCAAGGCAGCTCCCGCCTCCTGCTCTGTAAATAACAAATGCCATAAGGAGGTAACGAACATGGCAAACGAGATCAAGACCGTGGACGACCTGCGCGGGGCCTATCCCGCACTGGTCAATGAAATCGAGGAGGCGGCGGCGAACAAAGCGACGAACGACGAGCGCCAGCGCATCCACGACATCGAGGACATGGCCGTGTCCGGCAGCGAGGCGCTGACGAATGAGGCCAAGTTCACAAAGCCGGTGAGCGCCAGCGAGTACGCTGTGGCCATGATGAAAGCTGCCAAGGAGAGCGGCAACGCATGGCTCAACGGAGCAAAGGCCGATGCCGACAAGAGCGGCATGGGCGGCGTGAAGAACGACGGCGGCACCGGCGGCGGTACGGGCAAGCAGGACGAGTTCATGGACGCGATCAAGTCCATGGGCAAGAAGCAGTAAAGGAGGAGAAAGAACATGAGTATGGATTTGGCGAAAAAGACCTTTTCCACGCAGCCGGATTACCTGATCGCAGGGAATGCGGAGATCGTTACGGCAGTCAAGGAGGCATCCGCCGCATTGAAGCGCGGCGCTCCCGTGGTTCTCAGCGACGGCAAGCTGGCCGCCATCAGTGTGAGCGGCAGCAGTGCCCCCTACACCGTGACCACCACGGGCCTGTACGGCATTCTGGCGGAGGATGTCGCATCGGGCGAGGACGGCATTGTGTACCTCTCCGGCGAGTTCTTCGCCGACGCGCTGGTGCTGCCCGCCAACGCCACCGCTGCGGACGTGGAGGTTCCTCTGCGCAACCTCGGCATCTACTTGAAGTAAGGAGGAAGAAAGAATATGGCTAACGAAGTGAACATTTACTCCCCCCGCTATCTGGCGGAGGTGGTGAGACAGACCCCTGCCGTACACACCTATTTCCGCGACACCTTTTTCACCAACGTCAAGACGTTCGCTACCGAGCGCGTGGACATCGACCTTGTGAAAGGCGACCGCCGCATGGCGGCCTTTGTCCATCCCCGCGTGGGCGGCAAGGTGTTGAAAGCCAACGGCTACCAGACCGAGAGCTACAAGCCCCCTCTGATCAACCCCTATGACGTGACAACCGCTGACCAGCTCATGACCCGCCTGCCGGGCGAAGATCTGTACAGCGGCATGACCCCCGCTCAGAGGGCCGCGCAGAAGCTCATGGAGGAGTACGCCACACTGAACGACGCGACCACGCGCCGCGAGGAGTGGATGGCGGTGCAGGCCATCGTGACCGGCACCATCCCCATTGTGGGCGAGGGCGTGAACGAGACCATCGACTTCGGCCTGACCAACAAGAAAACCCTGACCGGCGACAACAAGTGGGGCGGCACCAAGGCCGACATCCTCGGCAACCTTGGTGACTGGACGGATGCGGTGCTGCACGGCGGCTTCGCCAACGTGGACACCATCATCATGGGCAAGACGGCCAAGGCAAAGTTCTTCGCCGATGCCAACGTGCAGAAGATGCTGGACAACCGCCGCATGAACCTCGGCGAGATCGCCCCCCGCGATCTGCCCAACGGCGTGAAGTACCTCGGCCACCTGAATGACCCCAGCCTTGACATGTACGTTTACGGCGAGGTCTACTACGACGACTGGACTAACCCCGACGCGCCGGAGACCAAGCCGCTTATCCCGGACAACATGATCATCCTGATCAGCTCCAGACCCAACTATATGATGGCCTACGGTGCCTGCACCTACATCGAGGACGCATCCGGCCTGTGGGTGACCTCCCAGACCAGCCGCGTCCTGCGCAGCTATGTGGAGCACCATCCCGACCGCCGCATGGTGGAGCTGCAGGCGCACCCGCTGCCCATCCCCGACAAGGTGGATAGCTGGCTGGTGGCGACCGTGTGCTGACATGGCGCTGTTCGAGCTAAAGCAGGAATACAGCGGAGCGGAGGGGGCTGCCCCTCCGCTCACCTTTAAGGACTGTGCCGCAGCGGACATCGACGCGGCTTTCTTTGAGCAGGACGAACACGCGGACTGGCATACGGTTGACGGCAAGGACGCACTGGTGATCGTGGACGATCAACGGCTCAAAGAGCATAGCGCCCATTGGGAGGCGGGAGCCAAGCAGAACTTCGACACGGGACTATATACGGCCTACACAGTGCTGTATATCCGCGTGAGCGACTACGGGCCGAAGCCGAAAGTGGGAAAGCACCTCGTTCTGGACAAAGGGACGAACCGGCAGCGGTCGTATACCATCCTCAACTGCGAGGAGGAGGCGGGCGTGTACCGCATTTCCATGGAAAGGACGAGGCAATGAGCAGAGTAACCTATGACGCAGGGAACCTGACCATCGAAGTGGACGGGCTGGACACCGTGGCGGCGGCGCTGGGCGATTTGAAGAAAAAGACCCCGGCGGCGGCCAAGGTAGCCATCAACGCCACGGCACGGCAGGCCCGCAAGCTGATGATCGCAAAGGCAAAGGCGCGGTACGCCGTGAACGCGGCGGGCAGGCGGCACCTAAAAGACCTTGTGCAACGGAAAAAGGCCAGCAACACCAGTTTGAGCGCAGAGCTGCACATCGCAAAGATGCGCAACGATCTCGGTTATTTCCAACACAGGCCGACGGAGCGCTTTACTGGGCGCGAGGTTTTGCACCACGCGCCAAAGTATGTGAAAGCCCGTGTTCTGAAAGCCTCGTCCATGGCGGCGCTGACAGGCAATGCCAACATGAGCAAGGGCTTTCTTGTGCAGTTCAAGAGCGGCCACATCGGCATGGTGCAGCGACAGATCGGCTCCAGTTCCAGCCACACGGTCACGGAGCGGGGCCGCCCAAGGTGGCGAAACAAGGACGGTAAGGTGGAAAAGCTGGTGACGATGGGAAGCCCGTCGGCCTCGGCGATGCACTCTACCGTCTGGCCGATGGTGGAGCCGGAGGTGTCCGAGTATCTGCAAGACCGACTGATGGAGCAGACCGAACGGGTGCTGGCGCGAGCGGCGAGGAGGAAGTAAGCCATGAAGAACTATATGGATGCGGTGAGGGCCGCAGGCATCGGGCGAACTCCCCAGCTCTGCCAAGACGCGCTGATCGAAACGCTGGAGGAGCTTTTCGCCGGGAAGAAGTACAACGGCCAGCAGAGCCGCAAGGAGCTGAAAATCTTCAAGCAGGATTTGCCGGTGCCGGAGGACTATGACGCGGATGTGGACACGGACGCGGCGGCGGCCCCGTACATCGTTGTGCGCATGACAGGCGGCGAGATCAAGAACGACGACGGGCCGCAGGCGGTTGAGTTCAGCCTGATCGTGTGCGCCTACGACGAGGGCAAGGAGCGAGAGGGCTATCAGGATGTTGCCAACATCAAGGAGGACATCGTGCAGCGGTTATGCACCAAGCCGTATTTCGGCGGGGCGTTCACCGTGCTGAAACCCATTGCGTGGGCCATGCAGCAGGACGACACCTACCCGTACTACTTCGGGGCGTGTTCGTTGACCTGCACCGCACCGGCCATGACACAGGACACAGAAATGGAGGAGCTGGTATGAGCAAGAAAAACGATAAGCTGGCGGCGGATGCCGCTGTGAATGAGACGGCCATCCCGGCGGCGGAGACCGCTACCGAGACCACGCCAACGGAGCGGGAGAATACGAGCGCGACGCAGGTTTACTGCGGCCCAACGGTGCGCGGCGTTGCCAAGCAGTACACGGTATTTCACGGCGGCATCCCGGAGGCGCTGGAGGCGTTCATCGCCATTCACCCGGAGGCTGGGGAGCTGGTGGTGGACGTGGAGCGCTTTGCCGAGACGAGAAAGCGGCTGGAGACCGCAGGAACGGCGGAGGCCATTCTGTACGGCAAGATCAAATCCGAACTGTAAGGAGGAAGAAAGACTATGGCATACAAACACGGCGTATACACGAGCGAGGTTGCGACCAGCATGGTCGCGCCCATCACCGGCACGGCGGGCTTGCAGGTGATCGTAGGCACCGCCCCGGTGAATATGCTCAAAGACCCGGCGGCGGCGGTCAACGTGCCGCTGCTGGTGAGCAGCTACAAGGAGGCCGTGGAGGCGGTGGGCTATCTGCCTGACTTCGCCAACTACACCCTCTGCGAGTGCATCAGCGCAAATTTCAGCGTTGTGGGTATCGCGCCCATGGTGCTGATCAATGTGCTTGACCCTGCCAAGCACAAGATCGCCATCACCGGCGGAACCGTTCAGGTGAACGACGGAGTGGCGGTGCTGGAGGAGACAGGCGTTCTGCTGGAGGGGCTGACCGTTAAGAGCGGCTCCACCACGCTGACCGCAGGCACGGACTACACCACCACATGGAACGACGACGGTACGCTGAATATCGTGGTGCTTTCCACCGGCGCGGGTAAGGAAGCAACGAGCCTGACTGTGACCGGCAACAAGATCGACCCCAGCAAGGTGACGGCGGCGGACATCGTGGGCGGTGTGGACAGCTCCACCGGCAAGGAGACCGGCCTTGAGGTGGTACGTCAGGTCTATCCGAAGCTGTCCATGACACCCGGCATCCTGCTGGCCCCGCGTTTCAGCAAGGACGCGACGGTGGCGGCGGCATTGCAGGCCAAGACCAAGAGCATCAACAGCGTGTTCGGCGCGGTGTGCGTTGTGGACATCGACAGCAGCAACACCGGCGCGACCAAGTACACCGCCGTCAAGACCACCAAGGAGGCGCAGGCGGTGAGCGACCCCAACGCCTACGCAGTCTGGCCCTTTGCCAAGGTGGGCAACACGGTGTACAGCGGCAGCGCACTGGCGGCGGCGCTGACAGCCTACACCGACGCGCAGAACGACGACACGCCCAACGTCAGCCCCAGCAACAAGACCATCGCCGTTTCTGCTGCCTGCCTCGAAGATGGCACGGAGGTGGTGCTTGATCAGGAGCAGGCCAACACCGTGAACAGCTTCGGTGTGGCAACATGGCTGAACATGAACGGCTTCCGCCTGTGGGGCAACAACACGGCGGCCTACCCCGGTATCAGCGACCCGAAAGATCGCTGGTTCAGCGTCCGCCGGTTCCTGACGTGGGCGGCCAACACGTTTATCCTGACCTACTTCCAGAAAGTGGACAGCCCCGCCAACAAGCGGCTGATCGAGGCCATCGTGGACAGCGAGAACGTGCGCGGCAACGGCTTTGTGGCCCGTGGTGTGTGCGCCCGCTATGAGATCACGTTCAACGAGGACGAGAACACCACCGCCGATCTGCTGGACGGCAAGATCACATTCCACCAGTACATCACCCCGTTCACCCCTGCGGAGGACATCGAGGACATCATCGAGTTTGACCCCGACGCTCTTTCCGCCGCGCTGAACTGATAAGGGAGGGAAAAGAAGATGATTTCCAACAACTATATCCCGGAGAAGATCAACGAGTATAACGCCTATCTGGACGGCACGAAGATGATCGGCGTGGCCGCGTCGGTGACGCTGCCGGAGGTCAACATGAAAACCAGCACCGTTTCCGGCGTGGGCGTGAACGGCGAGCTGGACAGCCCCACCATCGGCCAGTTTGAGAGCATGGAGCAGGAAATCCAGTTCAACACGCTCTACAGCTCCGCCATGGATATGCTCTCTCCCCTGTCCACGGTGAACCTGACGCTGCGAGCCTCGCAGCAGGTCTACGACAAGCAGGGCGGCTACAATTTCAAGGGCCTGCGCGTGGTGGAGATCGGGCGCGTGAAGAAGTTCAACCCCGGCAAGGTGGAAAAGGGCGAGGCCATGGAGGCCACCGTGACGCTGGAGCTGACCTACCTGATGATCGAGGTGGACGGCCAGCAGCTCTTGGAGGTTGACAAGCTCAACGGCATCTACAAGGTCAACGGCACGGATATGCTGGCGGGCGTGAACAGCCTGATCTAACGGGCGCAAAACAATACGGCCTGTCCCTGCGCAAACGGGGGCGGGCCGTGTTTTCACACAAAAAACAATGCTGAAAGGAGCGACAACCAATGGCAGAGGACAAGATCACGGCGGCAGAGACCGCAAACGAGGGGGCAAAAAAGAGCGAGAACATCGTGGAGCTGGCAAGGCCCTACGGGTTCGAGGGCAAGGAGTACGGAGAGATCGACCTGACGGGGCTGGAGAAGCTGACTGTGCAGGACGCTATCGACGTGCAGCGGCAGCTTTTCGGCGAGGGCGAGGCGGCGGCCTCGGTGCTGTGCGAGACCACGACGGCATTTGCCCGCGCCATGGCGGTCAAGGCCACCGGAATGCCCATTGAGTTTTTCAAGCTGATGCCTCGCGGCGCTTTCAAGCGCGTGGCAGGTGCGGTGCGCAGACACCTGAACGTGGAGAGCAGAACGGAAAACCATGTGATGCATCTGGAGAAGCCGCGCCATTACAAGGGCAAGGAGTACCGGGACATCGACCTGAACGGCGTGGCAGACCTGAACACGCTGAATGAGAGCGAGGCGGAGAACCGCATGGCCCGCGAGGGCTTTGTGGTGACGGAGAACAGCACCAACTATCTGTACTCCTGCGTGATCGCCGCCATGGCAACGGGCATCCCGGAGGAGTTCTTTACCACGCTGCCCCTGTATGAGCTGCTGAAACTGAAAAACGCGGTGAACGACGCGGATTTTTTCGGATAAAGGGCGGAGCCAAGGCCCTGCGGAAAGCGGCTATCCGGCTGTCCTCGGTGACACGGACGGGCGTGGACTTCTATCTGAAAATGCCTGTCCGGGACTTTATTGAGCTGAATAGCGAGGTGGCGGAGGAATGGCGAACAATAAAACATTAGAGTTAAGCATCAAGATCGCCGGTAAGATGGACAAAAGCCTGATGGCGGCGCTGAACGGGAGCCAGAGCCAGATCAGCAGCTTTGCCCGCAGCATCAGCTCCATCGGAACGGCGGGACTTGCGGCCATGGGGACGATGGCGACGGCGACTGTGGCGACCATCGCAAGCTGCACCAAGGAAGCGGCGAAGTTTGAAAACTACATGGCGGATGTGGTCAAGTACGTAGACGGTCTGGCAGATGCTACCGGAAAGATCAGCGACAAGGTGGCGGATAACGGCAAGACCTACGCGCAGAACTACGAGGCCATGAAGGACGCAATCAAGGATTTAAGCACACAAATCCCCTATACGCAGGAGGATTTGACACGCCTCGCCGCTGCGGCGGGCCAATCCGGCAAGTCTATGGAGGACTTGATCAAGATCGACAGCTCCGGCAATGTTACCGGTTTCCTGCGGGACATCGCCATGACCGGCGCGGCCATGGACATCAGCGCCGATCAGGCGGGCAACTGGGCCGCCAAGTGGGAGCAATCGCTGAAAATGACCCACGAGGAGGTCATGGTGCTCTTTGACCAGATCAACTATCTGGGCGCAAACAGCGCGACCACGGCGGCGGAAATCGCGGAGGCGGTCAATTCTGCGGCGAGCCTCGGCCAAGTGGGCGGCGTAAGCGCGGCCACAACGGCGGCGTTGGCGGATGCCATGCTGGCAACAGGCGTATCGACTGATCGCGTCGGCACCAGCATCAAGCGCATGATCGTGAATTTGAGCAAGGGCGCAAGTGCGACGAAAGCCCAGAAAGAACAGTTCGAGGAGATGGGCATGAGCGCGGAGTGGGTCGCCAAGGCCATGCAGGAGGACAGCGTGGGAACGCTGGATACCATCTTCAAGGCCATCAACGATCTGCCGCAGGAGCGACAGGTAGCGGCGCTATCCACCCTGTTCGGCCAATGGGCCATTGAGGGCGGCGCGAAGATCGTCAACAATCTCGATGTGTACCGAAAGGCGCTGGAAATGGTGAGCGACCCAAGCCTGTACACGGGAAGCATGGAGCGGGAGTTCAACATCAAATCGCAGACCCCGGAGGCCATCGAGACCATGCTGAAAAGCACCAAGACGGCGCTGAAAATCGAGATCGGCGATGCGTTCCTCCCGGCGAAAAAACAGTTCAATCTCTCCATGATCGACTTTCTAAACAGCATCCGAAAGAATATGCCGGAGCTGACGCAGCTTGCGGAGAGCTTGGGAACGCTGGCAAGCCGGGGCGTGGAGAAGCTGGGGAGCGCTATGGACACGGCGCTGCCGTACATCCAAAAGGGGCTTGACTACCTGATCAACAACGGCGAGCAGGTGGTGCGTGTGCTGGGCGGCATGGCGGCGGCGTTTGTTGGCATGAAGTTTGCCCCGGCGGCGGAGGCTATTTTCTCCGGCGGAAAGGGCGGACTTGCGGGCCTGTTCAAGAGCGGCCAGAGTGCGGGTGTGGCGGGCGCGGGGCTTTTCTCTGCGTTCCGGGGCGCATCGGGAAGCAACGGCTTCCGCACGACGCTGGGGGCGGCAATCTCCAGTCTGATCGGTGGAAACGGCATCAAGGGAACCACAGGACTTTTGAGCGCGGCGGCGGGGACGCCGGGGCTGTTGTCCGGCTACCAAAGCGCGGGAAGCGTCCTGCGGGGAGCAATCGGAAACAGCAAGACCGCGCAATGGCTGGGCGGCATCGGCTCGTCCCTCGGAAATCTCGGCGGGATGTTCGCCAACAGCCGGGCCGGACAATTTGCGGGCGGCCTTATGGGAAAGGCGGGCGGTGCGCTGGGCAAGTTGACCATGCCGCTACGACAGGGCATCGCGGGCATTGGAGCGGCGGCTACCATTCAGGGCAGCATCTTCCAGCAGGGTCTTTCCGGCTTGCTGGGGAAAGCGGGAGGCGTGGTAAGCGGTATCGCAAACTCCGGTGCCGGGAAAGCTGTCGGGAGCATATTCAGCGGCGGGGCCGGTCTGCTGGGGAGTATCTATGGCCCCATTGCTGGCGGCCTCGGTAGTCTGCTGTCCGGGGCGCTGCCTATTGTGGGTGTGATCTCCGGCATCATCGCCGTAGTGAGCATCCTGACGGACAAGTTCGGCGGGCTGGACAAAATCGTACAGCGTGTGTTCGGCGACACGGGACTGGAAAAGTTTACGGTATTCAAGGACGCGCTGCTGGGATTGTTCGAGGACGGCGGTGTGGCAAAGGCGCTGCAACCGCTGCAGGAGAGCATCACCAATCTGTTCGGCGAGGACGCGGGCGCAGCCTTTGGAGGCATTACCACCATCCTGCAATCGGTAATGGGCGTGATCGGCCAGCTCGTGACATTTTCGCAGACGACGGTGCGGCCCATCATAGAAAGCCTATTCGGCTTTATCACACAGACGGTGGTGCCGGTCATTCTGCAAACCATCACAGCGGCGGCTCCATCCATCGCATCCATCATCAGCGGCGTGGGTTCCGTGGTCATGACGGTGGCGCAGATCATCGGCGAGGCAATTCAGTTCCTTATGCCGATCATTCAGACGGTGATCACGGTGCTGTTGCACATTGGTCAGGTAGTGGTTCCGGCGGTGCTGGCCGCCATCGGTGTCTTTGCCGAGGGCATCAGCAGCGCGATCAACGGGGTCAAGACCATCTTTGAGGGCGTGATCAACTTCATCACCGGCGTGTTCTCCGGCAACTGGCGTATGGCGTGGGAGGGTGTGAAATCCATCTTCGTGGGCATCTTCAATACGCTGGGCGCTCTGTTCAAGACCCCCATTAACGCGGTGATCGCCCTGATCAACAAGGCAATCGCAGGCATCAACAGTCTCGGCATTACCATCCCGGACTGGGTGCCGCTGCTGGGCGGCAAGTCGTTCTCCATCAATATCCCGGAAATCCCCATGCTTGCGCAAGGCGGCTTTACAAACGGAGCAAGCATCGCGGGCGAGGCCGGAACGGAGGCGGTGATCAGCTTCCAGCGGGCGGCCCGGCGGGACAATCTGGACATCTGGGCAAAGGCCGGGCAAATGCTGGGCGTGAAGCCGGTGGAGCTGGCGGAAATCGACGGCGGCGGCTCCGGCGGCGGAGGCGACATGACCTTTGCGCCGGTGATCAACATTCAGGGCAGCGCCGACCGCAGCATGGTGGAGGAGGCTCTGGCCGAGGCGCAGGCACGGTTTGAAGCGTGGTATCTCCAGATGCAGCGCAGACAGGCCCGCACGGCATACTGACGGGAGGAAACGCGATGTACACGACCAAGAGCGGCGACACATGGGATGTGATCGCCAAGGAGGTATACGGCAGCGAGTACCACGCCGACGTGCTGATGGCGGCCAATCCGCAGGAGATCGACACGTTTATCTTCAACGCCGGGGTGGAGCTGAACACCCCGGCGCTGGAGGAAGAGCGGGACGGACTGATGCCGCCGTGGAAATACGAGGCGAGCTATGATTGAGACAAGACGGCTGGCGCTGGATGTGCGCTACAACAGCTACCCTTTTGCCGGGCAGGTGGGCGGAGACATCGAGAGCCTGACCTACACCGACAGCGCGGCGGACAACAGCGACAGCATCGACATCACCATCAACGCGCAGGACAGGAAATGGCTGCTGGGCTGGATGCCGGAAAAGGGCGCGACGCTGCGGGCGCGTGTTCTCGGCTACAACTGGGAACGGCAGGGCCAGCGGAGCATCATGGAGTGCGGGTTGTTCGTGCTGGACGATGTGAGCTTTTCGGATGCGCCGACGACCTTGCAGGTGGGCGGCGTGAGCAAGCCCAGCGACAGCGACTTTTCGGAGCTGGAGCGGGACGTGATCTGGAAGAACACCAGCATCAAGCGTATCGGCGCAAAGATCGCCGCGCGGTACGGCCTTGCGTTCACCTACGATGCCGACGACTACGACATCGAGTGCGACGAGCAGGACGGCACGGACAGCAGCTACTACAACAGCCTGTGCAAAAACTACGGACTTATCCTGAAAGTGTACGCCCGGCGGCTGTGGGTGTATGACCGGGAGAAGTACAAGGCAAAACGGGCCGTGCGCACCTTTGACCGCTCGCAGATCAGGCCGGGGAGCTTCGGCTACACCACCACCCTGTCCGGCACCTATACCGGCGGGTACTTCAATTACACGGACGCGGACAAGGACATTGACATCGAGTGCAGCGTGGGCGGCGGCTCGCACACCAAGAGCGTGAACCGGCGGGCTACCAGCGTATACGATGCCAGCGTCCAGCTCTGCGCGGAGCTGAACAGCGCCAACCACGGGACAGTGAAGCTACGCTTCGGCGTGGACGGAGACTGGAGGGTAAGCGCGGGAAACTGCATCGCGCTGACGGGCTTTGGAAACCTGAACGGGAAATACTTTGTGGACAAGGTGACGCACAAGGTCAGCAGCAACGGACTGACCACCGACTTTGAGTGCAGCGGCATCGGCCCGACGTTCCATTCGTGGGACGTGGGCGGCAAGATCGTGTATCACGAAAAGACGGCAGACAGCGGCGTGAGCTATGACAGCACCTACGCTACCACCAGCCCGGCGGCGGGCGCAGCCAGCGCGGCGGCAGGCGGCGAGGCGGGACAGGCGATCACGCTGAACAAGGCTCCGCTGTATGTTTCCAGCACGGCAAAGAACAAGGCGGGAACCAAGACCGGCACCTACTGGCTGTACGATGGCATTCTGATCAACGGGCGCTACCGCGTGACCAACAGCGCGGCGCGGTGCGGAAAGCTGCCGGTGGGCCAGAATGTGACGGGCTGGGTGCCTGCGAGCTACTGCATCGCCAGCGAGGAGGCGAAGAAGTAATGGCGGGGACAAACCGAACCGGGCGCGTGAGCGCCATCGACTATAAGGCGGGAACCTATGAGGTGACCTACTTTGACCGGGGGAAAAGCGTGACCCGCCAGATCAACGCTATCAGCAACGGCGAGTACAAGATGCCGAGCATCGGGCAGGTGGTGAGCGTGAGCCACAACAGCAACGGAACTGCGGCGGGAACCACCACCGGAACGGTGTGGAACAAGACCAACACCCCGGCGGAGGGCTACAAGGGCCTGTTCCGAAAGGAGTACGCCGAACGAAAGGGGCTGGCTTATGAGCGCTACGACGAGAACACCGGCGTTTACACCCAGTATGTGAACCGACGGACGGGGCGCACCTGCAACGGCGAGATATACGATGAGGCGAAAGGCGCAATCAGCCTTGTGGCGGGCGGGCAGTTTCAAGCCAAGAGCAGCGCCGCCAGCATGAGCCTGAACGCCAAAACCGGCGTTGGCATCGTGGCGGGGACAACGGTGAGCATCGAGGCCGGAACCTTTGTGAGCATCGAGGCCGCAGGCGCTTTGAGTGTGACGGCGGGAGGCAAGTACACATTCGCCGCAAAAAAAGGCGCAAAGATCGAGGTAGAGGGTGGCGACGCGGAGATCACCATAAACGGCGCAACTGTAAAGGTGACGGAGGCCGGGGATGTGGAGATCGGAAGCCCCACCAAAATCAGCCTGACAGCCCCGGAGATCAACGCCACGGCGGCGAGCGGAGACATCACCATCAACGGCGTGAGCCTTGTGAACCACACGCACATGAGCGGCGCGGTGGGAAAGCCGGATAAGTAAGGAGGGGCGAAAAGTGGCATTGGGAAGCTACATGGGCATGACGTTCACGGTGAGCGACCGGCGCATCCTGACACCGAGCGGGCTGAAAGGCCAAGGGGGCAGCGATTGGGCGACCCACAACCGGACAGGCGCACGGGCGCGGAGCCAGTGGATTGCCCCGAAGCTGCGGAAATACCAGTTCGATCTTTTGCTGCGGGCGCAGGACGGGGTAAACCCGCGAAGTGTTCTGCGGCATTTTCAGCGCATGGCGGAGACCAACGCGGCGGACTGGTTCATCGTGGGCGGCTCGCCGGTATCGCCGTATCCGTTCAAGATCACGGACATCGGCGACGAGTGGGGCGCGGTGCTGCACGGCGGCGCGATGGTGGAGTGCAAGGTGAGCCTGACCATCGAGGAATACCTGTAAGGAGGCAGCCATGTTATCAACGGAAAACGCGGTGATCGAGATACTGCCGGGGAGCGCAAACGACAGTACGGCGGCGGAGGTGTACCGCAATTTGCAGGTGCTTTACGCCACGAGGGCCGGAGAGCAGGCGCTTGACCGGGAGTTCGGCATCGACGGGACGATTATCGACTGCCCGCAGGAAAATGCGCAAGTCCTGCTGGCGGCGGAGTATGTGCGCAAGACAGAACAGTATGAGCCACGGGCGCGTGTCGTCCGTGTGGAATGGACTGCGGAAAAATCGCAGGACGGGAATATGATACCAAAGGTGGTGATCGAGCTTGTCTAATATCGCTGAATTGGCAAACTGCCCGGAGCTGAGTTTCATCGAAAGCATGACTTTGCAGGAGACGGAAGAACAGCTCCGCGAGCTGTACACCAAGTATTACCGGGAGGCCACAGGAAAGGAGCCGGAGATCGGCGAGGCCGACCCGCTGAACCTGCTGATGAAAGCCTTTTGCGCGATGGAGTATCAGACGATGCAGTACGCCGACGCAAAGGGACGGATGGAAATGCTGAAAACCAGTACCGGAGACGCGCTGGATGCGCTGGCCGCTCTTGTGGGGCTGACGCGCAAGGAGGCAAACCGGGCCACGGCGACGGTGCGCTTTACGCTTTCGGAAGCGCAAAGCGGCGCGACGGCCATTCCGACGGGAACGCGGGTCAAGAGCGAGGACGGGAAATACTTCAACACCGTGGAATACGGCGAGATAGCGGCGGGAGAGACCTACACCGACGTGGTGGTGCAGGCGGAGGAGGCCGGAGCGGATAGCAACGGCATTCTGTCCGGCGGCATCAAGATACTGGTTGACCCAATCGCCTATGTTGCCAGCGTGAGCAACACCACGCCAAGCACCGGCGGACTGGACGCAGAGGACGACGACAGCCTGACACGGCGCATCTACCTCGCCCCCAGCGTGTATAGCTGCGCCGGGCCGCGCGATGCCTATGAATACTACGCGCGGGAGTGGCGGGGTGATGTAGCTGACGTGCGCATCGTCAGCCCGCTGCCGGACGAGGTAAATATCTACTTCGTGATCGAGGACGAGAACGGATTGCGCGTCCCCAACAGCACGGAGCTGACGGCCATGGCGGCCTATCTGGACGACGAGACCATCCGCCCGCTGTGCGACAAGGTGACGGCGCTGGCCCCGGACGAGGTGGAATACGCCATCACCGTGAAATACTGGATCGCGGAAAGCGACCAGCGAAGCGTGAGTGAGATACAAAGCCGCATCGCGGCGGCGGTGGCGGACTTCCAGACATGGCAAAGAAAGCTGGGGCGAGACATCAACCCGACGGAGCTGATCGCCCGGCTGCGGGAAGCGGGGGCCAAGCGGGTAACGCTGACAGCCCCCGTAGACACCGTGATCGACACCACGGAGCTGCCGAAATGCACGGGGGCCACCGCCACCTATGGAGGGCTGGAGGATGATTAAGAGCCTGAAAAATGCCCAAATCGCCGACGGCTTGCCGCGCATTCTGGGAGAACAGCCGTGGGTAAAGGCCCTATCCATGGCGATGCTGGAGCTGCACCAAAAGACGATGGGCTATATCGCGGGAAGTCAGATATACACCGCCATCGACACCGTGGCCGAGGAGGTGCTGGACGCGCTGGCCGTGAACTGGAAGATCGACTGGTACGACACAGGGTACGACATCGAGCAGAAGCGGCGCATCGTCAAGACGGCGCTGAACATCCGGCGAACAATGGGAACTGCGGGAGCTGCAAGAACGCAGGCCGACGCGATCTATCCGGGAACAAAGCTGGAGGAATGGTTTGAGTACGGCGGCACCCACGGAAAGTTCAGACTGCGGGTAAACATCACCACCGTGGAGGAGCGGCAGAAGTTCGCCGCCATGACCATCGCGGAGATCGAACGTCGGCTCGCCGCTGCCAAGCGGTTCAGCGCACATCTGGAGGAAGTGGAATATTACGATGCGGGCGGCACCGCAACGGCCTACGGCATCGCGGCTATGGCTGGCGCGGCGGTGGTTGACTTCGGCAGCGCATCGAAATTCTAAGTCAGGAGGAAACGAAAAGTGGCATGGAAAGGCGTTATCACCAACAGCGGCAGTGAGCTGCTGGCACAATGGACAGCGGGAAAGACGCTGACCATCACCCGCGCGGCGGCGGGAACAGGCCGCGTGAGCGAGGCGGCGATGCTGGCGCAGACGGCGCTTGTGAGTGAAAAGCAGACGGTCAGCATCCTGTCCAACAAAACAACGGCGCAGGGACAAAAGCTGCAACTGCAAGTGACACCACTGGCGACGGGATACCCCCTGAACCAGCTCGGCATCTGGGCAAAGCTGGACAGCGGCGCGGCAAGGCTGATCGCACTATTTCAGACGGACACGGACGCGGGCGTGGAAATCCCCAGCAAGACGGACGTGCCGGACTATGTGTACACGTTCTACGGGCTGCTGGAGTTTACGGGCAGCGGCGGGACGCTGCAGGTGACCATCGACGCTTCGGCGCTGGTGACAGCGGAAAGCATGGCGGCTGCCATCAAGGCACACAACGAGGATGAAAACGCGCACGAGGGTATCCGTCAGGCCATTACGGACAAGCAGGACAAGATCACCGCCAGCGGTATCCTGAGAGGCGACGGAAAGGGCGGCGTTACGGCACAGAAGTTCGACACGGTGCCGACGGAGAACAGCGACAAGCTGCTGACCAGCGGTGCGGTGGCGGCGGCTCTTGCCAAAAAGGCGGGGCTGGGGACAGACGGAAAGGTGCCGGTCAGCCAGCTCCCTGTCAACACACCGGGCGGCGTGGCCGGACTGGGAGAGGACAGCAAGGTTGGCACCGGCCAGCTCCCCATCAATACGCCGGGCGGCGTGGCAGGTCTCGGCGCGGACGGGAAGATGGACACCGATCAGCTCCCCATCAACGTGCCGAACGGCATCCCGACGCTGGGGGCAGACGGCAAGCTCAGCGCGGACAGTCTGCCGCAGGTAGGCATGACGGCGCAGATCGTTGTGACCGCACCAACCGGCTCCACGGTGACGGCCACGCTGGGAACCAAGGTATACACCGCGACGGAGAGCGGCGGAAAATGGACGTTTGATGTGGAGGACTACGGAACATACACCATCAAGGCCACCAAGAACGGGCAGACTGCCACGGATACGGTGACAGTCTCCGTGGTGCAGCAGTACACGGCGACGCTATCCTACTTCACAGCGACCATCCACGTGAGCATTGACAGCGGCTCCACCGTCACCTGCACCAAGGGAAGCAAGACGCAGAGCAAAACGGCATCTGCAACGGGGACGGTGGACTTCACCGTGACGGAAAGCGGCACCTACACCATCACCGCCACCAAGAGCGGAGAGACGGCGGAGGATACCGCAACCATCACGGCGGACGGACAGACGGTAAATGTGAAGCTGGCCTATCGGCACATCTACGGCGTGGTGTGGGATGGAACCAGCACGACGGTGTGGAGCCGGACGGACGAGGCCGCCAGCTTCGTGAACCCGACCCCGTACCGGGCGGGGGCAACCAGTTACGGAAGCCCATTTGACAACCTGTACCCGTGGAGCGGGATGGTGCGCGTGACGGATGCGGTGGCCGGTGAGCTGGTGGCTATCCCGAAGTTCTGGTACAAGTGGACAAAGAGCGGGAACAGCCTGAAACTCCAGATCGCGGATAAGGAAACGGACGGCTTTCACGTCTCCCCAGCCCACGCCGACCGAGGGGACGGCAAGGGAGAGCGGGACATTGTGTACATTGGCCGCTATCACTGCAACACCAACAACTACAAGAGCCAGTCCGGCGTAAAACCGAAAGCGAATATCACACGCAGTACGGCCCGCACGAGCATCCACAATTTGGGGAGCAACATCTGGCAGAGCGACATTCGGATGCGCATGACGATCTGGATGCTGTACCTTGTGGAGTTCGCGGACTGGAACAGCCAGAAAACCATCGGCAAGGGCTGCGGCAACAACAGCGCAACGGAGAATATGGGCTATACGGATAGTATGCCCTATCACACCGGAACGACGCTTGCGAGCCGGGACAGCTATGGCCTCGGTACGCAGTATCGCTACATCGAGGGCCTGTGGGACAACGTGTATGACTGGGGCGACGGCTGCTACTACAACAGCAACGGCCTGAACATCATCAACACGCCCAGCAGCTTCAGCGACAACAGCGGCGGCATCGCCGTGGGCGTTCCGTCGAGCGGATGGCCCAGCGCATTTACCGTGGCAACGGTGGCCGGTCTGGAATGGGTTATCTATCCCACGGCATCGGGCGGGAGTGAGACGACATATTCGGCGGATAACTGGAACTTCAATGCTGCCAGCCCGTGTCTGGACTTCGGCGGTAACTATAACCAGGGCGGGAGCCGCGGGCTGTTCTATGTGGACTACACCAGCGCGTCCGGCTCGAACGCGTACATCGGCTGCCGCCTCCAAAAACTCCCCTGACGGGGGAGTGCAGAGGGGGACGCATCCCCCTCTGCGTATCCTGCGGCCCGCAGGCCGCGCAAAAGGCTAACGGGTTTTCAGCCGCACAGGCGGCTTGAAAATACAGGGGATGACCGCGCACGCAGTCGGTGCCTTGCTTCTCGGTTCGGCGGATAACTGGAACTTCAATGCTTCCAACCCGTGTCTGTACTTCGGCGGTAACTATAACCAGAACGGGAACCACGGGCTGTTCTACGTGAACTACACCAGCGCGTCCAACTCGAACGCGAACATCGGCTGCCGCGTCCTTTTATGGACTGGCTACCCACCTCCACACCCGGCAACGCAAAGACCCGCGCCGGGGCGCGGACATCCTCGGCACCCCTTGGTGCAGATAAGCCATCAGGACACGGTTTAGTACACTCCCGCAACCTGCGGGGGCGATGGAAAGGCCGTGAGGCTAAAAGGAGGAAAACATTCCTGATGAAACGAGCAAACAACCTATTTCCAAAGCTGGTATCGGAAGAAAACCTGCGGCTGGCGATCTTCGCCGTGAACGTGACACACCGCTTCCATCCGCACCACAGGCCAAACCGGACAGTGGCACGGGTGGAGGCGGACATTGACCGCTATGTAAAAGAGCTGCGGGAGATCATTACAGGCGGTTACGAGGCGAACGAGCCGAGGCTTGCGCGACGCTGGGACAAGAGCGCCGGAAAGTGGCGGGACATATCGGAGCCGAGACTGTGGCCTGACCAGTATGTGCATCACGCGGTCATTCAGGTGTTGGAGCCGATCATGATGCGGGGCATGGACAATTTCTGCTGCGGGAGCATCCGAAACCGGGGCATCCATTACGGCGTTCGAGCCATCAAGAAGTGGATGCGGACAGACCCAAAAGGGACGAAGTACGCCGAGGAGCTGGACATCCACCATTTCTACGACAGTTTGACGGCGGAGACGGTGATGAAGCGGCTCCGGCGGCTGGTGAAAGACCGGCGAATGCTGGAGGTATGCGAACGGTTGATGAAGCACGGCATTCTGATCGGCGCTTACTTTTCCCAATGGCTTGCCAACACGGTGCTGCAACCGCTTGACCGGCTGATACGGGAAAGCGGTCTGTGCGACCACTACCTGCGGTACATGGACAACTTTACCCTGTTCGGGCGGAACAAGCGGAAGCTGCGGCGGCTGCGGGAGCTGATCGAGAAATGGCTGGCGGCACACGGCCTGCGGCTGAACGGCAAGTGGCAGCTCTATCCGACAGCAAAGCGGACGGTGGCGGCGCTGGGGTATCGCTTCGGGCGAGGGTATACCCTGTTGCGGAAACGAAACATGGTGCGCCTGAAACATTCTCTTTCCGCCTGCCGCCGTGCCATGCGGCGGCACCACGCGATCAAGCCCGCATTGGCGCAGGGGCTTTTATCCAGACTGGGCCAGATGAAGCACTGCAATCACGTTCACTTTTTCCAGAGCTATGTGGAGGCGGGTTTGCAGCGGAAATTGAAATGCGTGGTCAGAGAACACGCAAGAAAGGAGCGGGCAAGATGGAATACGTCTACGGAACAAGCGTTATCGGCGGCGTAGAACGGGAAAACCTGAAAATCGTGGGCGGCCCCGCGCTGCGGGAGGGTGAATACCTGACCACGGTGCGGGAGTACGACGACAGCAGCATCACAGACCGCTGCCGCATCGACCGGCACTATCACAGCGACACGGACGAGGACGGGACGCGGTACGACTTCTATACCATCAGCGAGCATTACCGGTATGTGGAAAGGATAAAGGTGATGGAAGAAACGAGAAAAGCAACGGAGATCGCCTTTGTGACGCTGGCGGAGAGCGGAAGCATCGACGCTGTGACTGCGGGGGAGCATAAGAGCCTGTTTGAAACGTGGCAGACCGGCGTTGCTTACACGGTGGGGCAGCTACGCAACTGGGGGGACAAGCTGTACAAATGCGTACAGGCGCACACCTCACAGGCTGGATGGGAACCGGACAAGGCGGTGTCGCTTTGGTCGGCGGCATCTGACCCGGCGGAAGAATGGCCGGAATGGAGCCAGCCGGTGGGGGCGCATGACGCTTACGCAAAGGGCGACAAGGTGAGCCACAATGGAAAGCATTGGACATCAACGGCGGATGCCAATGTGTGGGAACCGGGGGTATACGGCTGGACGGAGGCGACGGCGTGAGCAGCCATTTGCAGATCATCGCAGAGCTGGAGGCGCTTGTGGAAATGCAGGCGCGTACCGTCCGGGTGCTGGCGACACGCCTTGCGGAGCTGGGCGACACCGTGACCGGGCGAGACGAGATCGCGGAGGCCGACGAGGCATACCGCAGGGCCATCGGCGGGGACGAATGGCCGGAGTGAAAGCAGGAGGACAGGAAAATGTACATCGACGCGGACACCATCATTAAGGCGGCCAGTCTTTTGGGAGCAATCGGAGCGCTGGTCGCCGCCATTGTTTCCGTGTACAAGGTCATTGAGAGCAACAAAAAGCAGAGCGAGTTCATCAACGCCATTCAGGAGGAGCAGACGCTTATCTGCTATGGCCTGCGCGGCGCGTTGCAGGGGCTTGTGGAGCAGGGGTGCAACGGGCCGTGCAAGGATGCGCTGGACAAACTGAATAAGCACCTGAACAAGAACGCGCACCCGCACATCAAGGAGGACTGACATGGCGGGAAAGCGAACGCAGGCAAAGACGAAAGGCCGGAAGAAGCGCATGGGAACCATGGACTTTATTCTGCTGATCGTCTTTTTGTGTCTGACAGTATTCACGATAGCCATGATCGCGCTGTTTACCGTGTACGGCTCTGTACCGGATACGCTGATCACCTGCGTGTTCGCCACGCTGGGCGGCGAGTGCGGCATCCTCGGCTGGATAAAAACCACCAAGGAGAAGAAGCAGGACAGGCGGTGGCAGCTTGCGGACATGAGACGGGAAAAGGAGGAGGCGGAACGGATTGCACAGCAGACAGAGGAACCGTGAGGAGGGATAGATCATGCTGGCAGGAAAGAACAACGAGGAGAAAATCTGGAATTATCTGAAAGGAGCGGGGCTGAACGACTTTGGCACCGCCGGTCTGATGGGAAACCTGTATGCGGAGAGCGGCCTTATCCCGAACAACGTGGAGAACCTATATGAAAAAAGGCTTGGCGTGACCGACGCAAGCTATACGGCGGCGGTGGACAGCGGCAAGTATCAGTTCTTCGCAACGGATAAGGCGGGCTATGGCCTTGCTCAATGGACATACTGCTCCCGCAAGGCAGAGCTGCTGGACTATGCCCAATGCTGCCGAAAGAGCATAGGCGATCTGGAAATGCAGCTTGATTTCCTGATGAAAGAGCTGCGGGAGGGCTATAAGACGGTGCTGGCCGTGCTGAAAACGGCTGGAAGCGTCCGGGCAGCATCGGACGCGGTGCTGCTGAAATTTGAGCGCCCGGCAGATCAGAGCGAGGCGGCGCAGGCCCGGCGGGCTGCGTTCAGCCAGAAGTATTACGACAAGTATGCGGCAGGGAGCGCCGCAGGAAGCGGAGGAAAGCCCATGACGGAACAAGAACAGCGGCAGAAGATCGTGAGCATCGCCCAGAGCTACATCGGATGCAAAGAGAGCGACGGAAGCCACAGGAAGATCATCGACCTGTACAACAGTCACAAGCCGCTGGCCCGTGGCTACGCCGTGAAGTACACGGACGCATGGTGCAGCACGTTCGCAAGCGCCGTCGCCATCGCGGCGAGAATGACCGACATCATCCCGACGGAGTGCGGCTGCGGAAAGCACATCGAGCTGTTCAAGAAGCTGGGGAGCTGGCAGGAGAACGACGCTTATGTGCCGAAGCCCGGCGACTATATTTTCTACGATTGGCAGGACAGCGGCGTGGGAGACTGTACCGGCAGCGCCGATCATGTGGGCATTGTGGAAAAGGTCAGCGGGACAAGCATCACCGTCATTGAGGGCAACTACTCCGACAGCGTGAAGCGCCGCACCATTTCTGTGAACGGGCGGTACATTCGCGGCTACGGCGTACCGAAGTACGGCGGAAAGGAGGCGACCGGCGGCGGGACTGCGGCGGACGCTGCACCGGCCAAGGGCGGCGGGTGCAAGGTGGGCGACATCGTGACATTCACCGGCGAGAGGCACTACACCAGCGCAAACAGCACCGTGGGCAAACCGTGCAAGCCGGGCAAGGCCAAGGTGACGCAGGTATATCAGCCGCTTGTGAGCAGGCATCCGTATCACCTTGTCGCCGTGAGCGGCGGCGGAAGCACCGTGTACGGCTGGGTGGACGCGGCGGACATCAAGACCGAAGCGGCGGCGCTGGCCGTGGGCGATCAGGTGACGATGGACAAGGCTGCCACAGTCTACGGCACCACGCGCAAGTTTTCCTTGTGGGTGTACAGCGCAAAGCTGTATGTCCGGGCAATCAGCGGCGACCGCATTTCAGTTTCCACGCTGAAAAGCGGCGCGATCACAGGAAACGTGGACAAGAAATATCTGACGAAAGTGTAAGGAGGTACACACCATGACACAGATCATTCCCGACATCATCAACATTGTCATTGAGGCCATTTTCGCCATCCTCGGCCTGTTCTTCACCGGCGTGGCCATTCCGTGGCTGGTCAAGACCGGCATCCCTTGGCTGAAAGACAAGCGCCTGTACGGCATTGTCACCGTTCTGGTCAAGGCGGCGGAGAAGCAGCGCGAGGCAGGTACGCTGACCATCCCGAAGTACGATTATGTGGTGCAGATGCTTGAAGCAAAGGGCATTAAGGTCACGGCGGAGGTAAAGGCCGTGATCGAGGCGGCGGTTAAGGAACTGGACATCGCCGTGGACAGCGCAATCGGTAAGCTGGATGGCATTTTTGTGGAGGAAACCACCGGCAAGACGGACGGCGAAAAGGAACTGAATAACTGAAATTATCCCCCGGCTGCTATACTCATAGATATAGCGGTCGGGGGATTTTTTGCGCGTTCGCAACGAAAAATCAGTTGCGCGGCAAGGGATTTACAGGTATCATAATAAGACAAAAAGCGACAAAGCAAACCGGCGGAGCGGAACGGGCAAGACCTGACACCGCCCGCGCAAAAGCATGAGAGAGGAGGCTTTACGGTGCAGACCGGAGGGCGAACATTTAAGCATCTGACCAAGAACGACAGGCTGCGCATTGAGAAGTGGCAGCGCAGGGGTTTGAAGCCGCCGCAGATTGCGGAAAAGCTGCGCGTCCACGTTTCCACCATCTACCGGGAGTTGAAGCGCGGAGAGTATGAGCGGCTGGACGGGGCGACGTGGGAAATGGCGACGGCGTACAGCCCGGACATCGCGGAAGCGCGGTATCAGGAACACTTGCGGGAGAAAGGGCCTGACTTGAAAATCGGCAAAGATCACGAGCTTGCAAACTACATCGAGGCGACAATCGTTGAAAAAGAGTGCAGTCCTGCTGCCGTTCTCGGCTACGCGATGATGGAGGGGCGGACATTCGAGACCTCGGTTTCTGTGACGACGATCTACAGCTACATCAAAAAGGGCCTCTTTCTACAAATCACGCAGGTGGACTTGCCGCGCCACGGGAAGCACAAGCAGGGCTATAAAAAGGTCAAGACCAAGGACGATCAGGCCAGAGCCTCCGCAGGCGACAGCATTGAACAGCGCCCGCCGGAGGTGGAGAGCCGCGAGGAGTTCGGGCATTGGGAGGGCGACACCGTGTACAGCGGAAAGGGCAAATGCAAGACCACCAGCGCCCTGCTGACCCTGAATGAGCGCAAGACGCGGAAAGACATCATCATAGGAATACCGAACAGAAAGGCGGAAACCGTGGTCAAGGCGCTGGATGCGCTGGAGCGGAAATGCGGAGCCAAGCGGTTCAGGGTAATCTTCAAAAGCATCACCTTTGACAACGGCTCAGAATTTTCGGCGGCGGAGGAGCTGGAGCGGAGCGCTGTCAACAAGACCATCCCGCGCACCAAGGTATATTTCTGCCATCCGTATTCTTCGTGGGAACGGGGGAGCAACGAGAACGCCAACAGCATGATCAGGCGGCGGCATCCGAAAGGCACAGATTTCTCTAAGGTCAGCGCGGCGGAGATCGCGGCCACGGAGGAATGGATTAACAACTATCCACGGAAAATCTTCGGGTACAAGAGCAGCGAGGTCATGTTCCGGGAGTGCCTGCGGGAGATCGGGCTGATCGCGTAACAGGAAGAAACCAGCACAGAGGACAATCAAAGGGAGAGGATGTGAGTGGAGCGGAACACGGGGAACAGAACGGGAAAACACGCAGGCTGCCGACCATGGGACATGACGGCGGCCATGTTGGCTTGTCAAAATTAGACAAAACAAGAAGTGAAAAATTGTGCGCATTTAATGCTTGACTTTTGTATTTGTTGATCTTTCAACGAAAAAATTTGACTTAATTAGGCAAATAATAGTATTCTACTATGATGGCCGCTTTGCTATCCCTGCCAAACTCATGTTCTGGGGAAACATTCTATTTCCGGCCATTACATTACTTTGGTCTGGATTCTGGCTGATTAGAAAGAGAAAAACCGGCGTTTCTACCCTACTTCCGGGGCTGCTGGTATGCACAGTTCTGAACACGGTTATGGCCGCCAGTGTGCCGGCTTTGACCAGTCGATATTGCGGAGTTCCTGTCCGACTTTGTTTCCCTCTACGGCGAAAAGCGGTGGGGCGTGTCCATGTACGACAGCCAAAAGTGGTCTTTCACTCCCTCCGCCATTCCAGCACCACCTATAAGCTGAAGCTGAACCACGGCGACCTGAAGGCCACTCAGGGCGATACTGGACACGCTCAGATCGACATGATCACCAGCGTGTATGCCCACATTCTGGACGAGGATCGGAAGATCAACGCCCAGAAGTTTGAGAGCGCCTTCTATGCCAATCCTGATCTGCGTTCGGTTCGTCCCCCGGAAGAACCAAAGGAATCGGCTCCCGCCACATTGGATTTGGAGGCTCTGGTGGAACAGCTTCGCAAGTCGCCGGAACTGGCCAACACACTGGCTGCATTGCTGGTGTCGGCCCCATCCGAAAAATAGGGCGGGAAAATCGTATTAGCAAATCGGCGTTTTTTATTAGCAAGGCCGGAAAAATAGTTCGAAGCCAATTAGCAGGCATACAGCGGAAAATGTATAAAATCGTTCCGGCGGAGCGGCAAGAATGCTCCGAAGAAGCGATAACAAAAAACCGCTGTAAACCATCGAAAAACGGCTTACAGCGGTCATTTTTGGCACCCCCGGCCAGACTCTAACTGGCGGCCTACCGCTTAGGAGTAGACCCGATACGACATCGGGAAGTGGCATCTAATGCTTAAAAATGCTTGGAAATACAAGGTTTTTCAGCATTTCAAATCCCATCTGATACTACGCTGTGATAGCTAATTCAGAGGGATTTTACACCGTCCGATTGGCTCGAAATTAGCAAGTCTTTCGATTTTTGGTGGACGTTGCAAGTGCAAGTAAATGTCACTATGTAACTTCTCGTGATGCGAAATGATAGGAAATCCTATTCATTCTCGTGTGAGGGTGCGGGTGTCCTTAGACACAGATTTCAGTCTGTTTTATATATCATTTCAAAATGAATTTTTCAACCAGAATTATTAAGAATTTCAAAGGTTTTTCAGACTCAATGATTCTATGTAATTTAGACCCGCCGAAGCAGGTCTTTTTTTATTTCAGCATAATCTCTCTATCCTCAGCGCCGAGCATATAAGCACCCTTGGCAAAAGCATCCCTTGCAAGAAGCTCTGCTACATCAACCCTATCGAACAGCATCCATATTTCTTTCTCTTTCGGAGTCAGTTCATGGCTATGGTCAAACAAATGCTCAAGTCCCAATCCTTCAAGCAATGCCGACTTTGCTGCTTTGTATTCCTCAGCTCTGCCAACATATTCGTCGTTCCTTTCCTTGGAAAATGCCTCGATATTGTCAGCTCTCAGATGCTCGTAATACTCGTCCATAAAGATTCTATCCATACTCGTTGACCTCCATAACAAAAAAATAAGGGCAGACCCTTTTACAGCTATTGTAGCTATGTAAAAGGATCTGCCCTTGCAGTTACTATAATGTTTTTGCCAGCGACTTCAGGAGTGCTGCCATTTCCGGATTTTGCAGAAGCTTCAGAAGAAGTTCTTTATCATCAGCGGAGCTTTCCGTTGCGGCTGGTTGAACCGGCTCAGGCGTTGCCTGTCTGCCTGAGTAGAACGCAGCTTCCATTCTTTCAGCGTTCAGTCTGCGGTCATCGTCGATGATATGGGAGTAAACATCCGCTACCATCTTGACCTGTGCATGACCGGAATCGCCTTGAACGGATTTCATATCGCCGCCGTTCAGCTTCAGCTTGTAAGTGATACTGGAATGTCGGAGACTATGGAAAACCACTTTCGGCAGTCCCTTCTCCTCAATCAGCTTATTGAAAGCACGGTTGATAACCTGCCCCTCAATCGGCTTGCCATTGGAAGAACAGAAAACCAGATTGAAGTCTACGAACTCGTCACCGAAAAGGTCTTTCAGTTCTTCGATGTCAGCCTTTCGCTGTACCAACATTTCCGCTACGGTTTTCGGTAAGAACACCTTGCGGACACTTGTTTTGGTCTTAGGAGTTTTGAGAACCAATGCGGTATGCGTACTGGCGAAGGTCGGTGGGAACTTGAACATGATGTCCTTACCGTCCAGATCTGCCATCGCTTCACGATTTACTCTCTGCAACTCCTTTTCAACGAAGATGCTTGCCTGACCAAGTTCAATACTGGTGGGGGAAATGTCAATACAGTCCCAGGTAAGCCCCAGAAGCTCGCCCATTCGCAGGGAACAGGAGAAGGCAAGGTTAATAGCCAGACGAAGAATATCATCGTCACAGGCTTCCAGAGCCTTCTGGAGCACTTCTGCTGTCCAGATATCCCTGGTCTTGTGTTCTTCTTTCGGCAGCGTAGCGTGCTCCACAGGGTTTCTGGTCATCAATTCCCACTTGACCGCTTGATTGAAAGCATTTCGCAATGTCTTGTGAACCTCTCGGACAGTATGCGGAGTCAGATATTCTGTACGGGCTTTTACATACTTAGAAGAAACCGCTTTGACAGAAAGCAAATCTCGGTAATACTTGTCCATGATTCTCGGCGTGACATCCTCCAGCTTCATATCACCGATGAGGGGACGAATATAGTTTGCAATCAGGCTCTTTCTGCTTTCATAGGTAGACATCGCCCAGGTGTTCACACCATAGATTGACATATACTCATCCAAAAGATCATTGACGGTTTTAGCAGAAGGGGGAATAAAGGTTCCGGACTCCTGCTCATATTCAACCTGCAACTTCCTTTTCTTTGCTTCGGCATTCGTTTCAAAGGTTTCCCACTTCTGACGCTTGTTGCCGTTCTCATCGGTGTATGTATAAACCACAGAATACTTCTTTTTTCTCTTAACGATAGATGCCATGTAATCAGCTCCTTTCCTGTCTATCTTCCGCTAACTGGTAGCGGGTCTGATTGTGATACCATTTTTCAAAGCTCTCTTTGGTAGCTCGCTTATACCTGCCAACCTTGATAAGCTCAAAATCTTCATTGGCAACGATATAGTAAATGGTCTGACGATGTACCCCAAGCATTCTTGCCATTTCCGGCAGACCGTAGGTGGATGCCATAATATCTGCATCCAGTTCCTGATCCTCTACCGTGCGGTAATCGGTTTGAGAAGCATACCATCTTTCAAAGCTCTCCTTTGTCACTCTGCGCTTGCCCAGGACATCGACCACATCAAAATGCCCTTTGGCAACCAGTTCGTAAGCAGTCGCTTCTTTCAGCCCAAGGCGCTGTCCAAGCTCCTCCATTGAATATGTAGTTTTCTTCAATTCCTCGCCGGGAGGGGTTCCATCGACCTTCTGGTATTTGAACTGATTGGCATACCATTCTTCAAAGCTGTCGATCATCACCCTCATGGTGTTGCCGACAAGAATGGTTTTGAAGTAATTCTTCTTAATGAGCCAGTATGACTCCGTTTTACCAAGACCGAGCATCCTGCCCATTTCCAGAACAGACATACTCGTGCGTTTTCTCATTTCCGCCATCGTACAACCTCCTATGTAAAAAATGTAGCCATGTGTTTCTTGTCATGGCTACATTTTATCGAACTCTCAATATGTTTTGAAGTTTGTCGCCGGGTTGTACGACGCCCTTGACAAATCTTACATTTGATGATCCAACCACTCATCAAAACTCTTTTTGGAGATTCTGATACTGCCACCGATGCGGACGCTATGGAAAACTTTCTTTTTCACAAGGTTGTATGCGCTGGTTCTGCTGATGCCCAGAATATCCTGAATCTCATCAACCGTATAGGTTCTCTTATCAAACTGAACTGCGTTAGCAGCCATCGCTTCTTCGGTGCGCTGATTCATGGCAGCGATTCTTTCTTCAAACATTTATGTTCACTCCTTCGCTCTCTTTGCTTTATGTTTTGGGGAACGCTTTTTCAGCTGTTCCATTGCCAGGCTGACAGATAAGGCTTTCTCAATCGCTACCATTTCACGGGGCGTTACCTTACCTAAGTAATTATCAATCCTGCTTTTATCAATGGTACGAATCTGTTCCAGCTGAACAACGGACGCTTCTTTGAATGCAGGATTGTCGTAAATAACAAAGTGCGTCGGCATATTCGCTTTCTTATGGATTCTGGTGGTGACCGTTGCCACAATCAATGTGGGAGCGTGTTTATTACCGGTATCGTTCTGAATGACGATAACCGGACGGATGCCGCCTTGTTCCGACCCAACTACCGGGTCCAGCTTGGCGCAATAAATATCACCACGGCAATATACCCAATTTTCTTTCATCATGTGCCATGACCTCCTTTCGTTGGCTATGTAATAACTGACTGCCAGAAAGGAATCAGGCAGTCAGTCCAAAAGTCTATGTGTCCCATATTTGCCACGCACCCCTGGGAAAGAGGGCTTACGCCCTCAGGGAATCACCGAACGACTGATTGCGAATCAGTTCCATAGGAATCTAACCTCTGCCGGGTTCTCCGCCAGCTCCGTAGAGAAGTATCTTTAATCCTGTTGCTTTCATGGCCGTATTGGGAGCAACCCAATATTTACAAGCCAGTATTGATCGCTGGCATCGGGAGAGAGACAAGCGCTTAATTTATAGAAGAAAGTCGTTCTGTTTCTCTATCCGATACGTCTCGGCGTACCGCTGATGTGGCTGATGCTCTCGCACCGGCAACAGGAACGTATTCGATGACTGTGTATTCAGTTTTCAAGGATCAAGCAGCCGATTTTCTTTGGCTGTATCTAAATTGTACCTGTTCCTCATGCAAGTTTTTATTGCCTCGTAGGTATAGTTTTGAGGTTATTCACGACCTAAAAATATGTAATCAAGGGTTGTCTCAAAGCGCACAACCAGTTCGATTGCCAAATCAATAGAGATACCTCTGTTGCCGGTTTCAATTCGTGCAATGGTGTTTGCGGCAACACCTAACTGCTCCGCAAGCTGTTCCTGTGTAAGCCCATGTTCCTTTCTCAAGGCTTTAATTCTTTTTCCGCTTTCAACCAAGTCGTAATACATTTTCGTTCCTCCGTGTTTTTGAATTTGTGAAGTTGCAAAATCAAAAACAGCGGGAGGAGATCGTGCCCGATTCTCAATACCCTTTGCCATCTGCCTGTCCTCCTTGCAGGCATAAAAAAAGAGCCGGAGTAAATTACTCCAAGCTCTCGTTCATGCCTTTGTGTTAATTATGGGGGAAAATAGGCAGGTATAAAAAAAGCCCCGTACCCATTACAGGCACGAGGCGTAACTCTCTCTATTCAATTTTATGCCGCTATCTCCCAGCATAGCCATTTTAACACTGGACAAGTCGGACTTTCAGTAGGGGAACCGTCGTATTTTCATCGGATTTTAGTCGGACTAAAATCCTGTCTTAGCATTCACAATAACACAATGCTTCTTCCTCCCGGGCACTTTCCAGGAAATCTTTCAATTTAGGAATGGCTGTTCCCCAAAGTGACAGACCAAATAACAGTATCGCTTCTTTCTTTCGGTCATAGTAGGTGCTGCGTTCCATATTCAAAACCTCCAGCATTTCTGATTCCCTGTACTTGAAGCGGTTGAGATATGCCTTTGAGATAATCTCACAGTACAGAGCGCCTTTATCTGGATATTCTCTGATTTTCAACATAGCCATATCTACCAGTTCAATGATCCACTTTGTCTCAAATAAGCTGCGAATGCGTTCTTCAAATCGTTCTCTCGCTTCATCCGGAGCAAAGTTCTCCAGATAAATCAATGCACCATCTAAGCTGTCACCGTAAGTACAAATAAGGGTATCACATACATCATTCGCACGATCAATGGTAGACCAGCACACCTCTCGATATATGGATAAAATCAGCTTTGCTCTTTCATACAGAACCTTCTCGTCAATGTTCTGCATCCGGCAAAGCATTCGAATACTGCTTAATACCTGTGTATTATATCTGCTCATTCAGAATCTCCTTTCAGCCTAATCCATAAAATAAGAATTCCTTTCTAACTCCTGTCACTTGGCTAAAGGGAAACAAATACCATGGGACAAGAATGACTATAACTTCCGATATTTGATTAAAATAACAGAAGTGAAATCGGAAGTTCTTGACTTTATAAAAGTTCCGATATATAATTAAGTGGAATTAAAACTTCTGTTATGATTCTTATTATAGCATTTTCCAGAAGTTTGTCAACAAATAATCGGAAGTTACGAATAAATATTTTTTGAAAGGAAGGATACTACCATGACATTTGGAGAAAAAATTAAAGAAGCTCGTTTGGCTATGAACCTATCTCAAACGGAGCTTGCCCAGATGACCGGCATTTCCGAAAGATCCCTTTACACCTATGAGCAGCTCGGAACACTCCCCAGAAAAAGCAACATCAGAAAACTTGCTGAAGCACTGCATATCTCTGTGTCCTATCTTTTGGACGAATCTGAAACGGATAGCCAGAGCCATATAGATCAGGATATGTTTATTTTAGAGGCAAAGGAAAACTTCGGTTCAAAAGGAGCAAAAGAAGCTCAGGAAGTGTTGGGTCGTGTAAATTCTCTGTTTGCCGGTGGAGAATTGGACGAGGACGCAAAAGATGTATTCTTCCAGGCGATTATGTCAGTTTATATGGACTCTAAGAAAACAGCACGGGAAAAGTACACTCCGAAGAAATACAGAAAGCATAAAGATAAAGAGTAAAATCCTCAAGCACAGAATATGTTTTCTGTGTGCGATTCGGAGGTGAAGCAAATGAAAACGGCAGAGCATATCATTGAAACTGTCGATAAGCTTGTGCGAAAATATCACACCAGAGACCCTTACGAGCTATGTCAGCTGTTAGGTATCAAAATCCACTATTACGATTTACAGAAGAAATTGAAGGGCTTCTTCTATTACCAGTCCAGACAAAAGAATATCGTGATAGATCACAATGTGAACGGTATCCTGGAGCGTATATTAGTCGCACATGAATTAGGACACGCTGTCCTGCATACAAAAATCGCTATGATGCACGGCTTTCAAGAAATGGAAGTTTTTGATGATAGATCAATCGAAGAAAATGAAGCAAACTTCTTTGCGGCGGAGCTTCTGTTAGAAGATGGGAAAGTCCTGGAATGCCTTTCGGAACACACATTTTTTGAAACGGCTAAAATGCTCTATGTACCGGCAGCATTATTAGACTACAAATTCAGCCTGCTCCACGAAAAAGGAGAGCTGGTAAATTCGATGTATATTCGTAAAGCAGATTTCCTGAAAGAAGATCTTCATGCCTACGATAACGACATTGGTTATGGCGATATATGAATATCTATTTTTATATCTTTACAGAAAAAGTCCACCAGTACGATGCGTAGTGCATCATGACTGGTGGACTTTTTGCTTCTTAAAGAATCAGTATATTGTGCTGCAAAAAAGAACCCCATAGCAGTTCACTCTGTACCGTCAATGGGCTTCTTTTTCATTATATCAATCAAGCTCCGCTTTTTTTATCATCTCTTGCTGGTCAATCAAGACATCAATCAACTTTCCTACGGTTATCAATGTTGTTACATTACACTTTTTCAGTTTTGCAGCAATCTCATTATCAATGATGCTGTCGCATTTTGCATATGGGGTATCCAGTAAAAAATAGTCAAAGTTCTTTTCCAAGACGAATGCCAGTTTTAGAAGCATTGCCAAAGAAACTTTCGTCTGTCCAACTTCAACATGGCTCATATGATTGTTCGAGCAACCAACCAACGCACCCAAATCAGCCTGACTATAACCCTTTTCCAGTCGGGCAGCTCTAATGCGCTGACCAATCTTAACGTAATCAATTTCCGGTTGCGTTTCAATCACCTCCATGCTGTGTATGATTCTGCTATACATTATAAAATGTACCAAAAATCTCAACAACCAACATCGGGTGCAAGTTGCATTTATAAATGCAATATGATAAAATTTTATAGGCAGATTGCATTAAATGATAGAATGAAAAGAACCCCAAGACGACAATATGAGCTATCTTGAGGTTCTTTAAAATAAAAAATTCGTAGAGTACATTACTCCACGAATCGCATTCTTCTCTGTTTTTTTTAGTTTATATCTTTATTTTACAAATTGTCGCACTGTTTGTCAATATGTTAGGGACATAAAACACGAGGTTTTGCACAAAAATCCATCTTAGAAAGTTCCAAAGTCACAATTTGCCGTCAGAATTATAGTCATATTGAAGGAGGTGTACCTTATGGCACGAAAAGGAGAAAATATTTACAAAAGGAAAGACGGCAGATGGGAAGGAAGATACATTAAGTCCCGATCTTCTACAGGCAAAGCCAATTACGGTTATGTTTATGCAAAGTCATATCGAGAAGTCAAGGCAAAACTTATCAGTCAAAGTTCGTGCACGAGTAATTCTGTCACTGTCGATCCAGAAATTAGCTCAGATCAATTTGAACAGGTTGCTATGGAATGGTTTCAAGCTATATGTCCTAAAGTGAAGGAATCTACAAGCAACAAATATAGGAATCTTCTCAGCTCGTATATACTTCCTGTGTTCGGAAGCAAACAATTGCGTGATATAACACACGAGTTTATTGAAACGCAGTGTAATTTTTTCCTTGTTTCTGGTGGATTAAAGGAGAATGGACTTTCCTCTAAAACTGTTTCAGATATTTTATCTCTAATTCGAAATGTCTTACAATTTGCCACCCGAAACGGGAAAGCCATTTCTTGTGACGCACGATCTATACAGATAAAACGTCAAACGAAGGAAATGAGAGTTTTGAGTCGTGCTGAACAGGAAAAATTATGCCAATACTTGTATTCTAATCTTGATTCCTGCAATATTGGTATATTAGTATGTTTATTCACTGGTCTCAGAGTAGGTGAAATTTGTGCGTTACGATGGGAAGATGTTTCATTCTCAGATTACACAATCCACGTGCATCAAACGCTCCAGAGAATCCAAGATAGAACCAACAGTGAATACAAGACAAGGATTGTTGTTACCACACCAAAAAGTGCTTGCTCCATCCGTACTATTCCAGTACCCCATGGCTTAATGACTATTCTTACAGCACACAAAGCTTCTTCTACTGGCTACATCCTAACCAATAGCGATCAGAATCCATTAGAACCAAGAACCATGCAAAATCATTTTAAGAAGGTATTGAAAAACAGCGGAATCACCTCCGCAAATTATCACTCGTTACGTCATACATTTGCTACAAGGTGCATAGAGCTTGGATTCGATGTAAAAAGTCTCAGCGAAATATTGGGTCATGCCAGCGTGAATATTACAATGAATCGCTATGTACACCCATCCATGGATTTAAAAAGAGAAAATATGCAACGGCTTTCTGATTTATTAGCCGTCAAATAAATTGTCAACACCGTCAAATAATGCTGAGTTTTCAGTGTTTGGCGGTGTTTTTTCGTGGAGTAATGTACTCTACGAAAGAGTATACCCAGGAGGAGATTTATTGATTCAATTTGTAGGGCGAGATGCTTATAAGCAGTTTTGGAATTTTAGTAAAGATGAGAAAGAGAACTTGGCCACTCAATTGGCGATTGAGTTACCCACACTCAGAGGAAAAGTTGGTGCATCACAAGAAGAAATTGCTTCGGCTGTTGGTATTTCACGACAAACTTATAGTGCCTACGAAAATCGGACACGCCCAATTCCATGGAGTTTATATCTAGCACTATTGTTTTATTTTGATTACATTCCAAGTACACATTATATGATTCGCCAGCTTGAATTATTCCCAAATGAATTAGACGAATGTTGGTTAGCTGGTAGAGTTTTTATTGAGGAAGAAAAATGAGCGAATATTCACAGCAAATAAAAAGGGATATTACATGAACAAAAATATAAAATATTCTCAAAACTTTTTAACGAGTGAAAAAGT